>Ga0272443_10000432_pt1 | contig 78115 bp, 72 predicted proteins | sample SSMAcet12_FD_193581 | JGI IMG/M metagenome (GOLD analysis project Ga0272443, IMG submission 193581) | Marine sediment archaeal communities from Little Sippewissett salt marsh, Falmouth, MA, United States - SSM-Acet-12 | ecosystem: Environmental > Aquatic > Marine > Wetlands > Sediment ...
TCTCGATCACCTTGCCGATGGAGTTGGCCGCGTTGCCCAACTCATCCATGTTGGTGGAGGCGCTGGAGGCCTTGTGGGCCGCTTCGTCGGAAATGTTGCGGGCCTTTTCGGCGTTCTGGGCGATCTCTCCAATGGTGGAGGACATCTCCTCGGCAGCGGTGGCCACCATGTTGGTGTTGGTGGCCGACTCCTCCATGGCGGCGGCCACGTTGTTCATGTTGGCGCTCATCTCTTCGGCCGCCGCCGAAACCGTGTTGGACTTTTCGGAAACGTTCTGGATGCCTTGGGTCATCTGTTCGGAGATGGCCGACAGCTCGGTGGATGAAGAGGAAAGGGTTTGGACCCCGCCGGCGATGTCCTTGATGATGCCCTGGAGTTTTTCGATGAAGGTGTTGAACCAGAGGGCCAGTTCACCGACTTCGTCCTTGGTCGTGGCCTCCAGGCGCATGGTCAGGTCCCCTTCGCCCTGGGCAATATCCTTGAGGCCGGCAACAGCCGCGTTGATGGGGCGCACGATGGCCCGGGCGGAGAAGAAAACGAGCACGGCGACAATCAGACCGGACACCAAGGTTACGAGGATATTTGAATTTCGAATGGCATTGGACGCCGCCAGGAACTCCTCAGCGTTCTGGGTGGCGCCGATGGACCAGCCGTTGACACCCACCGGGGCGAATCCGGCGATTTTATAGATTCCCTTGAAAACGTATTCCTCCACGCCGGCATCGCCAGCCATCATTTTGCCGGTGATCGTTTCCATCCCTTCGAGTTTCGCCAGGTTCAAATCGAGCACAAAATCAGTGTTGGGGTGCGCCAGGGTGACACCGGTTTGATCGATCATAAAACCATAACCGGTTGTGCCGATTTTACGACCCGAAATGATTTCCGTGAAAAAGCCCGCCTTGATTACCAGACCCAATGCGCCGAGAAATTTTCCGTTGGACGTACGGATCGGGACGCAAGCAACGGCGATGGGTTTGCCGGTACTTTTGGAGATCGTGAGATTGCTCAGCACCGGTTTGCCCGAATTTTTGCTGGCCATAAAATAGTCGCGGTCGGCGATATTGACGCCTTTGTACTCTTTCCCGCCTTCCAAAACTCCGGTGTAGAGTTCACCACGGGGGTCGGTGATGAATATGCCCTGATAATGGTTGTCCATGTTGCGGAATTGTCGCGTCAGATCAGCAAACATATCGCCGATCATCAATTCATTGGCTTCCACACCGAGATTGTCGACCGCCTGGCTAAGTTCGACGACCCTTTTCTGGTTGGCCATGGTTGACGCCTTATCCAGTTCAGCATCGACGACATTACGCGTCATTCTCGCGAGATCCGATGCAATCCCCGCGGCTTGCTCCTTGGAAAGCCCAAGCAGGGCGTCGTAAGATTTCGAATAGGAAAGCCATCCGGCGACGACCAGTGGAATCAGCACGGCCAAGATACCGCCAAAGATCAATCTGGTTGAAATAGACTTCAAGTTGAGTTTCATAGCAGACTCCTTAGGAAAGCGATTATGATAAAATGTATTTATAAAAAAAAATAAATTTTGTTCATTTGCATTATCGACAGAATCGGCAGGAACTTAATCAAAAAGGAAAGGAATTGATTTTAAAGGAAGGAACGGATGCCACAGGCATCCGTAGCGGCCGGTTTACCACCTGCTGGCTACAACTGAGATTGCATGCGGCGGAGCCGATTCCGTCGAAAGCGCGACTTCTAAGGAAGTGGAACCTGCCGGGGGTCGGTTTTTCGGAGCGGCTTCCAGCCGCGATGATTGTCAGACGAATCGCGGCTGGAAGCCGCTCCCACGAATCCACCACTTTCTTTCGGGTATGTGGCCACAGGTAGCCTGAAAAAGCTTTTTACGAGTTCATCACCCGTGGGTTTATTTTTTAATCTTCCGGTTGCCCGAGTATTTCAGGGCTGCGGCGATAAAACTGCGAAAAAGGGGATGGGGGGTCATGGGCCGGGATTTGAACTCCGGGTGGAATTGACATCCCAAAAACCAGGGGTGGTCCTCGATTTCCACGATTTCAACCAGTTCTCCCGATGGGGCCAGGCCCGAGATCCTCAGCCCGGCCTGCTTGAGCTGTTCCATATAGGCATTGTTGAATTCGTAGCGGTGGCGGTGGCGTTCGGAAATGGTTTCGGTGCCGTAGGCACGATGGGCCACCGTATCGGCTTCCAGTTTGCAAGGATAGGCACCCAGCCGCATGGTTCCCCCTTTGTCCGAGTGGACGTCCCGTTTTTCAATGGTGCCGGATTTGTCGTCGAACCACTCTTCCATAAGATAGATTACCGGATGCGGGGTGCTCGTATCGAATTCGGTGCTGTTGGCCTTTTCCAGTCCGGCGATGTGCCGGGAAAATTCGATGACGGCGATCTGCATGCCCAGGCAGATGCCGAAGTAGGGGATCTTGTTTTCGCGGGCATAGCGGGCCGCGCAGATTTTGCCCTCCACACCGCGGGAGCCGAAACCGCCGGGGACCAGCACGCCGTCCACCCCTTCCAGACTCAGGCTGCAGGAGTTGGCGTCGATGGTTTCCGAATCCACGAACTTCAGGTTGACCTTGCAGCGGTTGGGGATGCCGCCGTGGATCAGGGCTTCGTTGAGGCTTTTGTAAGATTCGGTCAGGTCCACGTACTTGCCGACGATGGCGATGGTGACCTCGTAAGCCGGTTTGTTCATCTTTCGGATCAGCGTTTCCCAATCCTCAAGGCGGGGCGCACGGGTCCAGATGTTGAGCAGTTCGACAATCTTGTTGTCCAAACCCTCCCGGTGGAAACAAAGGGGGACTTCATAGATGCATTCCACGTCCTTGGCAGTGATGACCGCGTCGGGGCCCACGTTGCAGAACATGGCAATCTTGGCCTTGATGTCGGGGCTGAGCAGGCGGTCGGTTCGGCATAAAAGGATGTCCGGCTGGATGCCGATGCTGCGCAGTTCCTTGACGCTGTGCTGGGTGGGCTTGGTTTTCACCTCGCCGGCCGTGCCGATATAGGGCACCAGGGTCAAATGGATGTAAATTACGTTATCCTTGCCGGCGTCGTTTTTGAACTGGCGAATGGCCTCCAGAAAGGGAAGGCTTTCGATATCGCCGATGGTGCCGCCGATTTCGACGATGACCACGTCGACATCCGCGGAGGTTTTGCGAATACTCTCCTTGATCTCATCGGTGATGTGGGGAATGACCTGCACCGTGCCGCCCAGGTATTCTCCCTGGCGTTCTTTGGTGATGACGCTGTGGTAAATTTTTCCGGTGGTAAAGTTGTTGTCCTGCCCCAGCTTGGCGTGGGTGAATCGCTCGTAATGCCCCAAGTCCAGGTCGGTTTCGGTGCCGTCGTCGGTAACGAAAACCTCCCCGTGCTGGAAGGGATTCATGGTGCCCGGATCCACGTTAATGTATGGATCCAGCTTCTGAATGGTGACCTTCAGCCCGCGGCTCTCCAAAAGGGCACCGATGGATGCCGATGCCAGTCCCTTGCCTAAAGAGGAGAGCACCCCCCCGGTAACGAAAATATACTTGGTATCATAACCCATAAAATATCCTCAATCCTCAATCTTGGCTATTCGATTGCGATTGCGTGTACCACATTTGAACGCGTTGGAAAACCGGCTATTCAAATTTTTTCTGGAAATCCTGGACCCCCTGCTGCACCGCCTCGACCGCCTGCTGTTTTTGCTCCCGGGGTGTGTCGGGAGCGCTGGCGGCAACCGAGGCCTTCAGTGCTTCCGGATCCATCGTTTCCGCCGGGATGGAAGGGTTGAGGCGCAGGCTCGCCACCCGGATTTCCCGGACAAGTCTGTCGTCTACGTAAAATTGCACCTGCATCGGAAACCATCCGCTTTGAAGCTTTCTCCAGCCGCGGTAGAAAATTTCCAGTCGGCTGCCGGTTTCATCTGTTTTTTGGTCGACCAGCAGCAGGCGGACGGGCAGAAAGGTGGTTTTGTCGATGGCCAGTTGAGAGGCCGATTCATCGGGATACCGGGCCCCCAATACGAACACCACCGTCTCGTCCACCCGCCCCAGACTGCAGATGGCCGTTTCCACGCCCAACCGGTTGAGCGTCCGCATCAGGCGCCACCGGGTCCGGGCACGCAGCAGCTCCTGATAGGTGTTGAAGGGATCGCCGCCGACCGACATGCGGCCGTCGATTACCGTGATGGATGTGTCGCCGAACACCAGATGGGTGCGTCGGATGTTTTCGGAGACGATGTCCGAGCGGAACCGCTCGGGCATCGCGTAAATGGCGGTTTCGTCGTAAACGGCAGGCGCGGATTCCGGCGTCTGCGGGTAGATCAGCAGTTTCTGCTCCAGCTCAAGAGTGGCGATGGTGCCCATGGCTTCGGCGGTGAGTTGCAGAACGTGGGGACCTTCAAGGACGTAAGCATCGGACGGGACCGGCGGGACGACTGCGGTGAACCACAAGAAAAGGGCGGCCATGCGACAGGCCGCCCATAACGGTCTCTTCGTTTTTATCCTCATTTTGGTCATCATTGACACGGATCCATTGCGGGTAGCGTTCTCCATTTAAGAAACGGCGATCAGTCGCCGACAAAAATATCCCGGGCAAACTGGGCTCCATGGCCCAAAGCCTCTTCGATACGGATCAACTGGTTGTACTTGGCGATGCGATCCGACCGTGACATGGACCCCGTTTTTATCTGTCCGCTGTTTACCGCAACGGCCAGGTCCGCAATAAAGGCGTCTTCGGTTTCGCCGCTGCGGTGGGAGATCACTGTTGTGTAACCGGCCTGCTTGGCCATTTCGATGGCGTCCAGGGTCTCGCTCACCGTTCCGATCTGGTTCAATTTGATGAGGATGGAGTTGGCGATGCCGTCTTCGATGCCCTTGGCGAAAATGGAAGGATTGGTGACGAAGACATCGTCGCCCACGATCTGGATGTATTCGTCCAGCCTTTCGGTCAGTACGGCCCAGTTTTCCCAGTCCTGCTCGGCCAGACCGTCCTCGATGGACAAAATGGGATACTTCTCGACCAGATTTTCGAAGTAGTCGACTATTTCCAGGGCCGTCAGGGATTTGTTCTCCCCTTTGAGAACATATTTGTTCTTGGCGTACAATTCGCTGGCCGCCACATCCAGTGCCAGTCCCATGTCCTTGCCGGGCGTGTAACCGGCCGCCTTGATGGCCTGCATGATAAATCCCAGGGCTTCTTCGTTGGAGTTCAGGTCCGGCGCGAAGCCACCTTCGTCTCCCACGGCCGTGCTCAATCCCTTGGACTTGAGTATTTTTTTCAGGGCGTGGAAGGTTTCGGCGCCCATCTGGACAGCCTGGGCCAGGGTTTTTGCCCCGAAGGGCACGATCATGAACTCCTGGATGTCCAGGTTGTTGGCAGCGTGGGCTCCGCCATTGACGACATTCATCATGGGCACCGGCAAAATGCGGGCATTGACACCGCCCAGATAGCGAAACAGGGGCAGGCCGAAGGCGTTGGCCGCGGCCCGGGCCGCCGCCATGGAAGCCCCCAGGATGGCATTGGCGCCCAGCTTGGACTTGTTGGCCGTACCGTCCAGCGCCAGCATGCAGGCATCCAGGCTCAACTGATCGGCGGCATCCAGCCCGCGGATCTCATTGGCAATGGTCGTGTTGACATTTTTTACCGCCGTTACCACCCCTTTTCCGCCGTAGCGCTTGGCGCGGGTATTGCGCAGTTCGAGGGCCTCGCGTTTGCCCGTGGAGGCCCCCGAAGGGACCGCCGCCCGGCCCCTGGCGCCACAGGCCAGCATCATCTCCACCTCCACCGTGGGGTTGCCCCTGGAATCCAGGATTTCTCTTGCGGTGACATCGATAATTTCGGTCATGGTTTCCTCTCCCGATTCTGTGTATCGCACGGTCTTCATCGGCCGGGTCGATACCGCGCAATACCCTATTAACTTGTTTGAATAATAGTGGTTTCAGGATTGATCGACCCCGGAAAGTGCAGGCCAGTTGCCGCTTGACAATTTAAAGTCAAATGTTACTCTCCTTGTCAGTTGATGTCAAGAAATTGGACCTGAATCGCAATGCCGGAAAACGGGAATTGACCACCATGAAAACGAACGATTTATATACCACCGCCCACCTGTTTGTCGCCGCCGTGCGGGTGCTCGACTACCAGGAAGGGGCGCCGCCGTCTCTGGCGGCGGTCTGTCGTCTGCTGGATTATTCAGACGAAAAGGGCAGCTACCTGCTCAACCGGTTCAAGGAACTGGCCATTGTCGATACGGTCAAAAGCGGATTCGAAGACCGGCTGGTGGTGGGCGATCACCTGGCCATCGAAAACCTGCCCCGGAACACCGAAGAGAGCCGTCTGGAACAGGAACTGAAAAAATTCAAGCAGGGCAAGGACGTCATGCAGGATAAGGTGGCATCCATCAAAGCCCAGCAGGCGCAAAAGAAACAGGACCTGTTTGCCGAGATCGAGAAAAAGTTAAAGCAGAAGATGGAGAAAAAATAAAAACGGTCTGCCCATAACGATGCGACTGATCGTCATCTCCCCCCCCGAAGATTACCCCCGTGAAACCCGGGCCGTCGGCAGAATTTTGCAGCAGTCGCCGGTATTCTTTCACCTGAGAAAACCCGGATACAGCCGTGGAAAGCTGGAGGCCTACCTCAGCCGGATTCCCGGCGGTCTTCACAACCGCATCGTGGTTCACGGCCATCCGGACCTGATCGACCGGTTTGCGCTCAAAGGCGTTCATTTTACGGAAAGCCAGCGCCGGCAGGACTGGCGGGCAATCACGGCCATCAGGCGGCAACGGCCGGCGTGCAGCATTTCTTCCTCATTTCACCGGATCGATGACATCCTGCAAGATGCCTTCGCGTTCGACTACATTTTTCTCAGCCCGGTCTTCGACAGCATTTCCAAAACAGGTTACCCGGCTGCATTCGATAATGAAGCGTTGAAGCGTTTTCTTTCCGGAACCGGTTACAAGGTCGCGGCTCTGGGCGGGGTGGACGGCCGGCGGATCGCCGCCGTCACCGCCATGGGCTTCTGGGGCGCTGCCGTTTTAGGGGCGGTGTGGTCGGGCGGCTGCCCGGAAAAAGCCGTGCAGCAGATCTCGGCGGCTTGCCGTAAAAAGGCTTGGCCTTGCGACTAAACCGTTGATCTCAGTCTTCATCCAGCTTGCCTGCCACCGAAAGAGTTTCCAGTCCGGCGATGTCCAGCAGATGAATCTGTCTGCCCTCCACCCGGATCAGGTTCTGGGCGCTCATTTTTGCAAAAATCCGTGAAAGGGTTTCCGGAATGGTGCCCAGCAGGCTGGCCAACTGCCCCTTGGAAATGGTCAGGTCCACCCGGTCACTGCGTCCCTGCTCTTCGCCCAGCACCGTCAGGTACGAAGCCAGGCGGGAGGGAACTTCCTTCAAGGAGAGATTTTCGATCTGGACGGTGAACTGGCGCAGCCGCATGGACAGTTCCCCCAGCATGTTCATGGAGAGCGAGGGGTGCTCGGCGATCAATCGAACGAACGCATCCCTAGGTAAGAACAGTATCTGGCTTTTGACCAGGGCCATGGCATTGGCCGGAAACCGGGACCCGGAGAAGACCGGAACCTCGCCGAAGGGATTGCCCGGCCCGTAGATGTGCAGGATCTGCTCCTTGCCCTCCAGGGAGGTCTTGAAAATCTTTACCTGGCCTTCGGCGACGATGTAGAAGCCGTTGCCCTCATCCCCCTCCATGAAGATGGACGCTCCGCGCTGATATGGCTTTTCGATGGCGATAGCACCGATTTCATCCAGTTGCTGTTCCGAGAGTCCTTTAAAGAGCGGCGCCGACGCCAGGACCCGGCGAATTCCTTTTTTCATTCGTTGATGTCTACCTTTCAGCCCTGCCAAGGCCCGTTCTGGCCTGCAATCGCGGGTTTTTGGGTTGATTCTTCCGGAAAATTCTTTGTTTTCGGCATAAACCGATAGCCCGGATGCTTGTCCTGAGTCAAGGTGGATCGCTTGCTCAACCAAGGCAACCGCATTTGGGACCGAATATGAAAAACCGCTGTCGCAGGCATGGCCAGCTCTTACGGCGAAAGCAGGGAAATCGGGATGCTACGAGATTTTGTAGGAGCGGTCCATGACCGCGAAAAATTGAAATCGATCCAGATGCGATTGCCCTGCTTGCTCAACCGGGACATGCAAAAAAAATTGAAAATTTTGACTCAGGTCAAGGGCATTTGAAACCGGAACCGGTAAAAAGCAATCAAACGCTAAACGAAAAGAGAGCGATAACAACGGCAACCAAAAACCGAAGCCATATCGTAACCAAACGACACCAAGGAGGAGGCATCATGTTTTGTTTTCAATGCGAACAGACGGCCAAAGGCGAAGGATGCACCAAAATCGGCGTGTGCGGCAAGCAGCCCGAGGTAGCGGCCCTTCAAGATCTTCTTATATACGCAACCAAAGGCATCGCCCAGGTCGCCGTGGAGGGTGCCAAAGTCAATGTCGTCGATCCTGCGGTCAACCAGTTTGCCTGCGAGGCCATTTTTTCGACCCTGACCAACGTGGATTTCGACCCGGCCCGTTTCGTCAGCCTGATCAATGACGCCGTTAAACACCGTGACGCCCTCAAGGCCAAGGTCCAGGCGGCCGGCGGCAGTGTGGCCTTTGCCGACGGTCCGGCGACCTTTACGCCGGCTGGCGATCAGGCCGGCCTGGTGGCCCAGGGCGAGAAAGTGGGCATCCAAGCCGATCCCTCGGTCAACCCGGATATCCGCTCTTTAAGAGAACTGATCGTATACGGCATCAAGGGCTTGGCCGCCTATGCCGATCATGCCCGGATTCTGGGCCAGGAAGATGAATCCGTCTACACCTATATCTATGAAGGTCTGGCCGCCACGCTTGACGATACCCTCGGCGCGGACGACTACGTGGGCCTGGCGTTGAAGTGCGGCGAGGTCAACCTCAAGGCCATGGAACTGCTGGATGCCGGCAACACCGGTACCTACGGCCACCCCGTACCCACCGCCGTACCCCTGGGCGCCAAAAAGGGCAAGGCCATTCTGGTTTCCGGCCACGATCTCAAGGATCTGGAGGCGATTCTCAAACAGACCGAAGGCAAGGGGATCAACGTATACACCCACGGTGAGATGCTGCCCTGTCACGGCTATCCGGAACTGAAGAAATACGGGCACTTCTACGGCCATTACGGAACGGCGTGGCAGAACCAGGCCAAAGAGTTCGCCGCTTTTCCCGGGGCCATCGTCATGACCACCAACTGCATACAGAAGCCCAGGGAATCGTATCAGGACAACATTTTCACCACCGGTCTGGTCGGTTGGCCCGGCGTACCCCACATCGCCGACAAGGATTTCACCCCGGCCATCGAGCGTGCCCTGGAACTGCCCGGGTTCGCGGAAGATGTGCCCGGCAAGCAGGTAATGGTCGGTTTCGGTAGAAATGCGGTCATGGGCGTGGCACCCCAGGTGATCGAAGCGGTCAAGAACAAGGCCATCCGTCATTTTTTCCTGGTGGGCGGCTGTGACGGCGCCAAACCGGGGCGCGACTACTACACCGAATTCGTGGAAAAGGTTCCCGAGGACTGTGTGGTGCTGACCCTGGCCTGCGGAAAATTCCGCTTTTTCGACAAGGACCTGGGCGACATCGGCGGCATCCCGCGCCTGCTGGATATCGGCCAGTGCAACGATGCCCACTCGGCCATCCAGATTGCCGTGGCCCTGGCCAATGCCTTCGAATGTGGGGTCAACGACCTGCCGCTCTCCATGATTCTCTCCTGGTACGAGCAGAAGGCCTGCGTCATCCTGCTCTCCCTGCTGCACCTCGGGATTAAAGACATTCGACTGGGCCCCAGCCTGCCGGCCTTCATTACGCCCAACGTGCTGGATGTACTGGTGAAGAATTTCAACATCATGCCGATCGGGACTCCGGATGAAGATCTGAAGGCCATCTTGGGCTAAGTCCAGGCTTCGGGATCGTGTTTTTAGACGGCATTATCGGTCGACGTGACAGACAAAATGCAAACTTTCTTCCTCTGGCCTGGCCAAAAACACGATCTCAAACCCTGTTATTCGGGAAAATTGAACCTATATTTACAGGGAACGGCTGTCGGGGAAAGTCCCCGGCAGCCGTCAACCAGAAACGGTCGCTAAAGGAGCGCTGCCATGAAATGCCCCGGACAGGATACCCTCTACTGGAAGCCCGGTGCCATTTACGAGGTGCCGTGCCCGCAGTGCGGTGCCAAAGTAGAGTTTTTCAAGGACGACACGGCCCGCAAATGCCCCAAATGCCAGCATCGGTTCGTCAACCCGAACATGGATTTCGGCTGTGCGGCGTATTGCCAGTATGCCGAGCAGTGCATCGGCACCCTGCCGGAGGAGTTTTTGGAGCAGAAGGAAGATCTGCTCAAAGACCGGGTGGCCATCGAGATGAAGCGCTATTTCAAAAGCGACTTCAAACGCATCGGTCACGCTACCCGGGTGGCACGCCACGCGGAACGCATCAACCGGACCGAGGGCGGCAACCCGGCGGTGGTGTTGTGTGCCGCCTACCTGCACGACATCGGTATTGTTCTGGCCGAGAAAAAGTACAACAGCAGCGCGGCCAGGTACCAGGAGCAGGAGGGCCCGGCGGTGGCCCGCGAGATTCTGGAACGGCTGGGCGCCAAGGCTCCGCTGGTCGATGAAGTCTGCGACATCGTCGGCCACCATCACCATCCCCGCGAGGAGGAAACCCTCAACTTCAAAGTGCTCTACGATGCGGACCTGATCGCCAATCTGGAGGATGCCAGGAAGGAAAACGGCATCGCGTCCGAAAAGATCGAAAGCATGATCGCGAAAAAATTCTTCACTGCCGCCGGCCGTGAGGAAGCCCGTAAAACCATACTCGGATAACAATCGAAGTGTTTACGACTTCGTCGACATAGAAGGACGGTCACCGGCTACAGGTGGCAGAAAAGACAGGTGAACCATGAAAGTGACGAGAAAAATAATTCAGATCGATGATGAACGCTGCGACGGTTGCGGGAATTGCGTAATCTCTTGCGCCGAGGGCGCCTTGAAAGTCATCGATGGCAAAGCCAAAGTCCTTTCCGACAATTTGTGCGACGGCCTGGGCGCCTGCATCGGCGAATGTCCCCAGGATGCGCTGCATATTATTGAGCGAGAAGCCGAGGAGTTTGACGAGGACGCCGTGGAAAAACACCTGGAATCCGAGACGGCGACCGCTGAACAGAAGGAGACCATGCCCTGTGGCTGCCCGTCGACTCAAATCCAGAGCTTCGCCCCGGCAAGCGGCTGCCAGGAGGCCAATATCCCTAAAACCCTGGAGCGGTCGGAATCCGTGCTGTCGCACTGGCCGGTGCAGATCCGCTTGATTCCTGCCACCGCACCGTTTTTGAAAGGTGCTGATCTTCTGGTGGTGGCCGATTGTGTGCCTGTGGCCTTTCCCGCGCTGCACCAGGATTTTCTGGCCGGTAAAGCCGTGATGGTGGGCTGCCCCAAATTCGACGACGCCCAGGAGTACGTGGACAAGTTCGCCGAGATATTCAAAACCGCGGGCGTCAGAAGTGTCACCACCCTGGTGATGGAGGTTCCCTGTTGCTCGGGGCTGCCCGGCATTGTGAAAAAGGGTATGGAAAAAGCCGGTATCCAGGTGCCTTCCAAACAGGTGACCATCAGCACGCGAGGAGAGGTGTTGGAAGAGAGATGAGACCTCTTTCCGTTTTCCGATTCGTTGGGCCAATTCGTTATCTATGCCGCATTTTGAATTGATGAAAGTTCGGCATAATCTTCTGGAGGCTGCGCCGGCTTGCGGCCGAATCGGAAAAATGCACTCCTCTTTGGTTGTCATTGGCGCAGGAATCGTCTAAGTAGGGGCCATTGAAACCATCAAAGGAGGAGGGCGATGAATCAAAGGGTCGATGCCGTCATTATCGGTACGGGCGTGATTGGATGCGCCGTGGCTTTCGAAATGGCCAAACGGGGATACAAAACCCTGAATGTGGACAAACTGGCCGACGCCGGCATGGGATCCACCAGCGGCTCCTGCGCCATTATCCGGTTCCATTACTCCACCACCGAGGGCGTGGCCATGGCCCGTGAGGGCTATTACTACTGGCTGGATTGGCCCAAGTATCTGGAGAAGCGGGATCCCGACGGTTTGGCCGCCTACCGGAACGTCGGCGCTCTGGTCATCAAGACGCCCGTCAACCATAATCTTTCCCGGGTGAAAGCAGCGCTGGACGATTTTGGCGTCAGCTATCTGGAAGTTGCACCCGAGGAGATTCATCGCTACCTGCCCAATGCGAACCTGGCCAGTTATTTTCCCCAGAAATGGTTGGACGATCCCGAATTCGGCCAACCCACCGGCGAAACGATTCCCGGGGCGATCTGGGTCCCCGAATCCGGTTATATTTCCGACCCCAAACTCTCGACCCACAACCTCATGGTGGCGGCTCAAGCCAAAGGTGCCGAATTTCTCTTCAATGGCCGGGTGGCCGACATTCTGAAAAAAGAAGGCCGCACGGCCGGCGTACAACTGGCCGATGGCACACAGATCGAGGCCCCGGTGGTGGTCAACGTAGCCGGTCCCCATTCTCACATCGTCAACACCATGGCCGGCGTCGAAGACGCCATGAACATCAAAACCCGTCCCATGAAGCAGGAGGTCGCCCATGTGCCGGCCCCCGAGGGGTTGGACTGGGAGCGGGACGGCTACATGCTTTCCGACGGCGACGCCGGCTGCTATTCCCGTCCGGAAGTCGGCAACAATATTCTCATCGGCAGCGAAGACCCCGAATGCGATCCGCGCTTATGGGTGGATGATCCAGACAACTACGACCTCAACTTTACCGACCAGTACAAATGCATGGTCATGCGGGAAGCCATGCGGGTTTCGGATCTGTCGATTCCCAACCAGTACCAGGGAGTGGTCGATTTGTACGACTGCAGCGACGACTGGATTCCGATTTACGATAAATCCGATTTGCCGGGGTTTTACATGGCCGTGGGGACCAGCGGCAACCAGTACAAGAACGCCCCGGTGGTCGGCGCCATGATGACGGAACTGATCGAAGCCTGTGAAAAGGGCCAGGATCACGATACGGACCCGGTCCAGTTTCATCTGAAGTACACCCGGAGAAATCTCAACGTCGGCTTTTACAGCCGCAACCGGGAAATCAACACCGACTCCAGCTTTTCGGTGATCGGATGATGATCCTGTTTTTGGTAAAATGGATGCCTGGATAGAAAGGGTGGGCCAACCCTTCCGATTCAAAGAAAGATAAAACAACCGTGAAAGATTGAAGGAGGTCATCCATGAAAAAGTCAATTGGTGCAGACACCCTGGCGTATCCCAGCCCGGTGTGGTGCGTGGGCAGCTATGATGCACAAGGCCGGCCCAACGTCATGACGATTGCCTGGGGCGGTATCTGCTGCTCCAAACCACCGGCGTTGACGATCTCGCTGCGCAAGGCAACCTATACCTACGGCTGTATCATGGAAAGCGGTGCCTACACCGTCAGCGTACCTTCAACGGAATATGCGGCCCAGGCCGATTATTTCGGCATCGCTTCAGGGAAACACACCGACAAATTTAAGGATACCGGTTTGACGCCGATACGTTCGGAGAAGGTGGACGCCCCTTACGTGGGGGAATTTCCCCTGGTTATCGAATGCAAGGTCATCCATACCCACGAAATCGGGCTGCATACCCAGTTCATTGGCGAAATCATGGACATCAAGGCCGATGAAAATATTCTGAACGACAAGGGGCTTCCTCTCATGGAAAAGGCCGCCCCTTTTGTTTATGGAACAGGCACCCGACAATACTGGGCAATAGGCGAAACCATCGGCAGCGGGTTCGATATCGGCAAAAAATACAGACCGTAAGCCAGGGTCGCGGATGCGGGCACAATGATTCATTTCCCGACTGCGTCTACCTTTCGAAGCTCATCAACCCCCCTTTGAGCATGTAGACCTTTTCGTGTCCGGCGTGCCGCAGGTAGCGGGCTGCCAGGGCGGCCTGCTTGCCCTTGTAGTCCACGACGACGACCGTCCGGTCAAAGGGAACTTTCTTGTACATGCGAGTAAGATGCGGCAGCGGAATTTTGTGAATGTATTTTTTGCGGTGCGGTGAGGAAAGCGTCGCCATCTCTTCCTTGAGATGTCTGGTGTATAACTCCATGGCGTAATGCTTGCGGATACGGATGTCTACGATACAGTAGTCGGAAAAATTTTGTTTTTTATGGACTTACGAACCGAAAAGCGGGCTGTGACGGCGTGACGGCTCTTTGGGCTCCAGCGGCAGTTTAATGATAAACGTCGTCCCTTTGCCCGGTGCGGACTCAACATTCATTTCGCCGCCATGGTTTTCGGTGACGATAAAATAGGAAACGGAAAGCCCCAGACCGGTGCCCTTGCCAGGGGGCTTGGTGGTAAAAAACGGTTCGAAAACGCGCTTGCAGGTTGCCGCATCCATGCCCGGGCCGTTGTCTTTTAACTCGATGCGCACCTTGCCTGCTTCCTTTTCATGGTTCAGCCGCAGGATGAAGCGCGGCTGGTACCCGTCTCCGTTTCCCGTTGTTTCCTGCATGGCCTCGGCGCCGTTGCGAAGCAGATTCAACAGGACCTGCTGAATCTTACCGGCTTCGCAGAGCACCGGGGGCACATCGGCGGCATACTCCCGTAAAATCTCCACCTGACGGAAATCATATTTTTTCTTCAGGTCATAGTCGCTTCCGGCCAGATCCACGGTCTGATCAATCAGTTCGCCAAGGTTGTGGGTGGAAAAGGCCGATTCGCTCTTCCGGGCGAAACTGAGCATGTTGGACACGATTCCGGCGGCCCGCTGGCCGGAAGTTAATATGTTTTCCAGCATCCGCGGGATGCCGCGGCGTTCCATGAAGGCGACGATGGCCTGCATGCTGGTGCCGGCCGAATCGGCGGCCTCGCAATTGGCCGGCAGGTTCGTCCGGGAGAGCCGGTTTTTCAAAACACCAGCGGTCTGGATCATGCCGGCCAAAGGGTTGTTGATCTCATGGGCCATGCCCGCGGCGAGCCCGCCCACAGAGAGCATCTTTTCGCTCTGGATCATCATTTCTTCCATGCGAACTTTTTCGGTGACATTGTCGATCCGAATCACAGCACCCTGGACGCTGTTGGATGTCAACGGATAAATGGTCAGATCCTCGTAACCACTGCCGTTGTCCAGAAAACTGGGGCGACTGAGTTCCTGAATAATTTCTTTTGCTTCGACGCTTCTTTGAATCTTCTCCATCTCGGAGGTCATCTGCGGAAACACGGCGGTAAGGGATTTCCCCAAAGCTTCCGAAGCACCGATACCCGTATACCGGCGGGCGGTCTTGTTCCAGTGGGTTACGTTGCCGTCATTGTCCACGCCAATCAGGATGGAGGGCATGGCGTTGATGATATCGATCAGTTGGTTGCGTAAATGCTGTGCCTCCTGCTCAGCGATTTTACGATCGGTGGTATCCAACAGGGTGCCGACTGTCTTTACATTTCCGTTGGAATCTTTCGTGACCCCGACACTGATTTCCACGTTCCGTTTTTCGCCATTTTTGCGCACGATGGTGAATTCGTATCGGGAAGGGACGGCCATGCCTTCTCGCCTGAGTCGATGGCGTTCGGCAACCAGGCGGACACTTTCTTCGTCGATAAAATTCCTGTAGTCCTGCCCGATGATTTCGTCCAGAGGGTACCCCAGGATATGGCTCATTTGCGAGTTGACGTATTCAAATTTGAAATCGTCGTCTACAATCAAGACGCCATCGTGAGTATTTTCCATATAGAGCCGGAACTTTTCCTCGCTTTTTTGAAGGATGTGGTTCAAGTGCGTCATTTCGGCGATCTTGGTCTTGATCTCTTTTGCCATGACATTGAACGCGTTTGCCAATTTGCCGATTTCATCCTGGGTGCTCACGGGAGCGGTAACGTCGAAATTGCCGGCCTCCACATTTTTCATGGCTTTCATAAGCGCGGTGATGGGGTCGACAATGATCGTGTCCAACCCGAAAATGCCGATGGTAACCAAAAAGAGAGGAACGAAAAACAGAAAAACGACAACAACGGTGAGATTCAGCCCGCTGGCCTCCTCAAGCCTTCTGTTGGCATCGTCGAGGTCAGATTGAGCGCTGGCAGCCATGGATTGAACTTCAGTACTTTCAACCACCTTTTCAAAAGCGGCTTTCGCCTGTTCGATGCGGGTGCCAAACGATTCCAATGAGGTTCTCGACTCCAGAATGAATGCATCCAGGGTTTTAAATTGATCGAACAGCTTCTCAAACAGGGTGGCGATGGCGCCATCCGGGTCGATCATCTGCAGTTGGGATGAGAGGAATTGCCGGTTCTTTGCCACCAAGCCCCTGTCTTCTTCTGTAAAATTCCTGGAGATGAGGCTGTTCTGAAAAACCAGGGTCAACTGGTTGAGGCTTTTCAACACATACGGCGCCAATGCGTTTTGCTCTGACGCTTCTTGCCCCAATACCTGATCGAATTGTGCCTTGGCCAGTACCGTTGCGATCCTCTCATCCAAACGGTAGTACAGATCGTTTATTTCTATTCGCAGCCGTTCAAAGGTCTTCTCTATTTTACCGGAGACGCTCTCTTTTTCCTCGATCAGGCTGAACAGGGATTTCCCGGCGTTCTCCAGGCGTTTGCCCTCTTGAACAAATGGACCAACAGGCGGGCTGAACGGCGATTTTGCATAGGCATGAACGTGGCCCGTGGCAACGGCTTCGGAGACCATTTGGATGGTTGTGTTCTTCCATCTTTCGAATTCTTGGATGTCGGATAGTCGTTTGTTGACGGCATCCCGAATCTGCTGATTGGAAAGAACCTCCCGGTGGGTCCAGATATTCATCAGGGCAAGACAGACGAAAACAAGAAAAATAACCGCACCCGTGGTGATGATTTTCTTTCTTATGGACAAACCGGTATTCCTTTCCTCACTTTTCCTTCCATAATCCACAGCCAACCCAGACCTTGCGGCTGCCTCCGAGGAGGACTCTCTTTACATACGAAAGTTTGGGCTGCAATCGATTGGTGAAAGGATTCAGCCAGTCGTATTCGATCCACCCTTCACCATCTTTTTCGACCAGGCGGGCAATTTCATGGAAAAGCAGCCGGCCGTTCGGGGTTCTTAAATTCCACATGTTTTTACCGATCAATTCGGGACGGATTCCATGCGCACAGACGATGGCCTCCTTACGGGCCGCATCATAGCGATGAACAAAAACGTAAAGGGCGTTTTTCCGATCAAAGAACCTTGGATCATTTCGAAGAACATGTTGAACGGCAGACATATCGTTCGAATGGGTGCGGATATAATCGCAGGCCGCCTCGACAATCGTCTTGGCTTTTTGGGCAACGGGCGAGCGAATTTCGTTTTCCTGGGCCATGGATGGGGAAAACGGACCGAAGCCAAATATCAGAAATATCAACAGCCATTTTGCAAGATCGTTCATTTTGGCCATCCTTTTTCCTTGTCTAAGCAGGATGGGTTAACGGGTGCAAAGGATACATGACCATGGAGCGGTCGCCATTTATCGCGCACCGTTTTATTCGAATCGATGAACAGGGGCGCGCATTTATTATTATTCGGCTGTTCTGACAGGGACTTAAGAATGATACTGACTTGGCTGTTCAAATTTTGGGCATAAGATCAACCCAGCCGGCAGGCCTCGGACTGTGCTGCGACAATTTGTTACAAACCGATACCCCGCTGAAAAGCACTTTTTCCTTTCCGGGCATACAGTTCCGCCAACGATGGCGCCAGTATTCAGACAAACCCGAACCCGGAATATCCAAGGAGGACATCATGCCGAAAAAAACCATTTTAATCACAGTTACCCTGGCTGCTCTATTTCTTGTTTTTGGCCTGGCCGCCTGCAAGCACGGACATTGTCCTGGCGGTTTCGACGAGTTCGATCTGGCGGCGGTCACCGACCGCATCGCAGCCAGGCTGGACCTGACCGAAGTCCAAAAGGCCGATCTGGAACAAATCGCCGGGGAGATTGCCGACAAGGCCAAGGCCATGCACGCGGATCGCGAAAGTCAGCTTCAGGACCTGGCCGATATGGTGCGTCAGGAGGTTGTCGACAGGGATATCGTTGACCGGAAAATTGACGAAAAGCTGCTAAAAATAAAGGAGATGGCCGATTTCGTATCCGAACGGTTGATTGCTTTCCATGCGACATTGACCCCCGAGCAGCGCGAAAAGATCGCCGAACGGATCGAAGAACGCGCGTCCGGCGGCTGCCGGTTCGGTTGGCGATAGCTGATCGGAAAAAAAGGCAAGGGCGTATCGGTGCGATGGCTCCCGTGCCGGCGCGCCCTTGTCCTACCGGATGCTGCTGGCGGTATGCGGCGCTTTTTTTTCATTCCGAAAAATGCTACCCACAACAGGTAGCTGGCGAACCCCCGAAGAAAGTCATTCCCATGGCCTTTACGATTCTTGTTATCGATGACGACGAAAAGCTCAACCGTCTGCTCAAGCGCTTTCTGAAAGACTTTGGCTACGATGTCTTTTCGGCTGTGGATGCCGACCAGGGGCTGAAAAAAGTCCGCACGGTTTCACCGGATCTGACCATCCTGGATGTCATGCTGCCCGGCATGTCGGGCTTTGATGTCTGCAAGCGTATCCGGGAATTCAGCGCCGTGCCCATCATCATGCTCACCGCCCGGGGGGATGTCACCGACAAGGTGGTGGGATTGGAACTGGGCGCCGACGACTACCTGCCCAAACCTTTTGAGCCTCGCGAACTGGTGGCCCGCATCCAGGCCGTTTTGCGCCGGTCCAGGCACACCAGGGAAGACCGGCTGCGGCGCTTCGGAGCGCTGACCATCGACTTTCACCGCCGCCGGGTTTTCATGGACGACCGGGAGGTGCCCCTGACAACCACCGAATTCGCCGCGCTGGATCTGCTGGTTCGGCATGCCGGCCGGACCCTGGACCGCGACGAAATCATGCAGACCCTGCGCGGCATCGACAGCGAATGCTTCAACCGGGTGGTGGACATCACCATGAGCCGGCTTCGCCAGAAGCTGGGGGACGATCCCAAGCGCCCGCAGTTCATCAAAACCATTTGGGGAACCGGTTACATGTTTGTGGGCCAGGAGTCGGACGATGACGCTGCGTCGCGTTAAACGCCTGTTTCATTCCGTTTTTACCCGCCTTTTGATCGTCACCCTCATTGTAGGAATGGCCATTACGTTCACAGTGATCGTCGGGTTCATCGCAATTCGGATGCACAGCAAAGGTGCCCTGGAGCGCAACCTGCTGCTGTACGTCGAATACCTGGCCGGCGATCTCGGCGTTCCGCCGGATGAGGAACGGGCCCGCGAAATCACCCGCCGCACCGGTATGACGATATCCTACGCACATGGGGATTGGAGTTGGCAAACCGGTCCGCCGCCGCGATTTTTCAATCCGAATCGTGCGTGGGTGCGCCAGCGCTCCCCCGGCATATGGGTGGGCAGCTCAAAGGGGCATCATTTTGTCCGGATATTCCATGGCGGTGGCGAACTGACTTTCATCGCCCCGCGGGATGTACGTCACGGCGAAGAGGCGGGTTGGATTCTGGCCGGTATGGCAATACCGCTGGCCCTCATTCTCGGCGGCGCCTACTGGTTTATCCGCCGAACGCTGAACCCCTTGCGTACCCTCAAGGCAGGCGTGGATCAGGCCGGCAAGGGAAAGCTGGACCATCGCATCCCCCGGTCCGGTGCTGGCGAGTTCTGCGACCTGGCCGACGCCTTCAACGCCATGGCCGAAAGGTTGGACCGCCTGCTGCGCAGCAAGGAGCAATTGCTGCTGGACGTCAGCCACGAACTGCGGTCCCCGCTTACCCGTTTGAAGGTGCAGCTTGAATTTCTCAAGGATACGGAAATGCGGGAGTCTTTACGCAGTGACCTGGCCGAAATCGAAGCCATGGTGACCAGCATCCTGGAATCGGCCCGTATGCGCCATGCCGCCGCCGCGCTCAACCTTGAATCCGTAAATATGGGCGAACTGGTTCGCTCCGTTGCGGGGGGCTTTTCAGACATCAAACCGGGGGTGGCCGTCGATGAATTGGCCGAAGTGCCGGCCGTGGTCGACCCTGAGAAAATCAGGACCGTATTGCGCAATCTGCTGGAAAACGCCCTGAAGCATACCCCCGAAGACGGACCAGCGGTATCCATTGCCGTGGCCGTTAAGCCGGAACGGATTGAGATCGTCGTGGCGGACAAGGGCGAAGGGATTCCCGCTTCTGAGCTTTCCCACCTGTTCGAACCCTTCTACCGGCCGGATCTTTCCCGTTCCCGCAAAACCGGCGGCTACGGCCTGGGCCTGAGCCTGTGCAAGGCCATTGTGGATGCCCACGGCGGGAGCATCGATTTGGCCAGCACCCCGGGCGAAGGCACGACGGCAACCGTATCGTTGCCCCGGTCAGCCGATTCCCAACAATCGTAAAATCATCTGGATCGGGTAAAAGACGAAGCGATCCAGCACGTTGAAATACAATAATGCCAGAACGATCATAAAGCCGTAGGGCTCGATGCGGCTGTAAGCCATGGCCTGTTTCGGCGGCAGCAATCCGACCAGCACCCGGCCGCCGTCCAACGGGGGGATGGGAATCATGTTGAAGACCGCCAGAAAGACGTTGAGCTGGATGGCGATGAGCAGGAAGAGCAGCAGCCCATGGATAGCAATCCCTGCTGTCAGCAGGGCTTTGAAGACAATGGCCAGCACACAGGCCAGAAACAGGTTAATCATCGGACCGCCCAAAGCCGACCACATCATGCCCCGCCGGGGATCCCTGAAGTTGCGCGGATTGATGGGCACCGGCTTGGCCCAGCCGAAAACTACCGGGGATTTCATCAGGATCAGCAGGGCCGGCAAAAGGAGGGTGCCGAAAGGATCGATGTGATCCTTGGGATTCAGGGTCAGGCGGCCCTGGGCTTCGGCCGTGCGGTCGCCCAGGCGCCGGGCCACCCAGCCGTGGGCGAATTCGTGAAAGGTCAGGGCCATGAACAGGGCCACGACCTGCAGCAGAATCAATCCGATATCCATTCCAATTCCTTTTTAGCGGTCAACGTGGTTACAAATGATCTCCTATACCATCATGGTGTTGGGGAGCGAAACGATTTTTGAGGGTTGTCCGCTTCTGTCGTGTATAGGTCTCAATCTATCTGTGATTCGATCAACATTAAGATAAGGGTTCGTTACTTTTCCCCGGTCGCTTTTTCGGATTGTCAGCAAAAAATACGATCGACTCGACGATACGCTGTTTCGTTTTTTAAACAGTGTCGCCTGTTCGTAGTCCTTGCCTTTGTCTTTATCGCCATGCTCAATCGTTTCGATGTGCTTTATTCCGTATCGATGAAGAACAGGCCCACATGAACTATTTCGACAACATTGGTGGGCATATTGAGAAGCTGGGAGATTCCTATCTTGCGAGAATTGCCGGGACCTCATCGGCAACCGGTCTTGGGAAAAGCGGCTTTGTCGTTACCCCAGATGGAGAATAAACGATTTCTGCTACACCTCTTCAGTAGGCGCATCGATTTCAATTGCTGTTCTTATCGCAATGCTGGAACAGGCTGTTGTAACAGTAACGAATACGAGCAAGGCTAACGTTGATGTATGCTTAACCAATTTCATCTCGATATTTCCATATCTCTTTAGGCTCACATTGATATCCCATAGATGTCTGATAGGCACAGCGGATTGCCTACTTCGGCCCTGTGCGAGAACTCGGACTCTCCTTCCTGTGTCAGGATTTGCCCGCTGACCGGAAATAGAATTCGAGCATCGCCTCCAGGGGGGCATGATCACGCTGCAGCCGGCTTCGCAGCGCCGCGCCCTCCCAGCAGTCGACCAGTAGGGTAGCCAGCCGCTGCGGATCAGAGGTGGCCGGGAGGTCGCCACGCTCCCGTGCCTCCTCAAGGCAGACGGCCAGGCGGGTGGCGATCTCCGTGAAGCACTCTTCAATCTTCCGCCGGAAGGCGTCGCTTACCCCCGAAAGCTCCTGGCCGAGCCCTCCCAGTAGGCAGCCCATGTATCCCTGCTGGCGGTAGACCTGTTGTATCGTCGCGAAGAAGCGGCGCACCCGGTCAAGCGGGGTTACTGAAGGGTCGCCGAGGCAGGCGTCGAGACCAGTGTGCACCTCCCGCATATAGGCGTCGACGGCCTGGAGCGCGAAATCCTCCTTGTCACGGAAATGGTGGTAGAAGGACCCTTTCGGGACGCCCGCCGCCGACAACAGGGCCTGCAGACCGAGGCCGTTGTATCCTCGCTCCAAGAGCAGGGGCAAGCCAGCGGCGACCAGGCGCTCGCGTGTGGATAACTCGGGACTCATCACACCTCCTTCGGCCGGGAAGAAAGGGAAGGGGCGGCATCGGCCGTCCTCGCCACCCCCTGGGCCTCGACTATCCTTTCAGTTTCTCGGCCATGTGCTCAATGACGTGACTGTGTTCCCGCTGGGGGCTGAACATGATGATCTCCGCGTCGACATCGACCTTCACGTTGTGCCCGGGCGGCCAATAGAACAAATCGTTCGCAGCGACCGACTCCTGCTGGCCGTCCACGTCGGTGGTGGTGAGGCGGCCGCTCAGCACGAAACCCCAGTGGGGGCACTGGCAGCAATTACCGTCCAGACCCTGGAATAGAGGAGTGGTGTCGACCCCCGCCGCGAGTGTGAAGTACTCGCTGCTGATGGTACCGAATTCGCCGGCCTCGCCGAAGCCCTTCTGCTGACGAATCACGGCGCCCGGGATCTCCAATTGAACTGTCACTGCGTCTTTGGATATCTTCATTTTTCGTCTCCTGTTTGAGTTGGTGACCATGAATAGACCGGTCGGTCTATTTTTCAATGTGGTAATGAATTTTGGATATGTCAAGTCCAGGATTCGGGCGATCTGGTAGTTGTTATCAGGTTTGGCTTGATTCCAAATTTTGAGATAAGCTTTCGAATCACATCATTGCCAAATGTTAGGATAGATGTGCCTCGGATCAGTGGCAAGAATCTTCCTGGCCACGTAAATACGTTCTGGCTATCTCACAAAAATGGATACCACTATAACTTGGCATTACTTGCCAATCTCTTGATTTCAAGGCGACCATCACCCACCCCACATCTTGTGGTCAGCAATTTTGCCCGGAAGTACAGATTGCAAAAACAAAGCTGTCCTGCTCCTCAAAAATCGAATTCGAAAGATACGTACAGGGTATCTGACGATAATGGGCTACCCCTCTGAAACCTGCGTTATCTTCAATGAAATGCGGGCTAACCTATTGGATTGCAGAAAAAAAGTTAAAAATGCGCAGCTAAAAAGGTCTTGATCGACCCTCTTTAATGCTGAAAACCTACGTTCCTTCCACAATCTTAGCACTGCTACCGACAACGGCGGGAACACCTTGCCGGCACATCAATTCAACGAGATGGTCCAGCTCTTCTTTCTGTTTCTGGATATCATAGGACTGCAGATCAGCCAGAGGATAACTTCGGTTCAAGGATGCGTATTTTTCAAGCCCCAGGGGACGGTAGGGGAGCAGTTGAACCTGCATCACCTGGTTGGATAGTTTCTCCGATATGAAGGATGCGGTTCCCCGGATATTCTCGTCGCTGTCGTTGTGCCCGGGGATGATCGGTACACGGATGATCAAGGCTTTTCCCATTTCTACGGTTTTGCAGATGTTGTCGAGAATCCGAGCGTTTTCAACTCCGGTATATTGCCGATGTCTGTCGGAATTCATATGCTTGATGTCGGTAATGACAAGATCGGTATGGGGATAGATGGCGTCCAGGATAGACGGATTGCAGTAAAGTTCGGTTTCGACGCAGGTGTGGATGTGATGATGCCGGCATTGTTTCAGGATTTCCAGGGTAAACGGCCACTGGATCAACGGGTCCCCGCCCGAGAGGGTCACCCCGCCCCCCGATTTTTCGTAAAAAGGCAGATCGTCCAGGATTTCGGCCATCACCTCCCCGACTGACATTTTGATTCCCCAGACCACGATGGCATCGGCCGGGCATTCCTCCGCACACTGCATGCATCCGGTGCAAAGTGCCGGATCGATTCCGGCAATTTTGTTTTCATGGCTGAGAAAAATCCCCTGGTCGCACTGACTGCAAACCTTGAGGCAGTAGCCGCATTTGTCGATGCCGATGCAGCGTGAGGCGTATACACCGGGCTCCGGTCTGGCGCTGATGCTTTCCGGATTGCTGCACCATTTGCATCTCAGCGCACATCCCTTCAGGAAGATCTCCGTGCGGATGCCCGGTCCGTCATGGATGGTGAAATGCTGGATGTTGAAGACCAGACCGTGTTTTTCGGGTTTGTCTTCTTCCTGCGCAGGCAAGTGCTTGGCATCTTTGAGGTGAGTGGAGGTGTCTGACGGGGTTATCATTGTCGCTTCTAAAAAGTGTTACATGGAAAGCTCCGTCCGGCCCAGAATATCGTACTGCAACGGCTTGCTCAGCTCGACGAAAAAGGCGCTGTATCCGGCCACCCGGACAAGCAGGTCCTTGTATTTCTCCGGATTGACCAGGGCGTCCTCGAGGGTTTCCCTGCTGACGACGTTGAACTGGCTGTGCATCCCCTTTCTCTCGAAGTAGACATCCATCAAGGAGATGAGGTTGTCCCGGCCGACATCGCCTTTCAGACATTCGGGGGTGAATTTCCAGTTCAGCAGGGTTCCGTTGCCGGCACGGATGTGATCCAGCTTGGTCACGGATTTTGCGATTGCCGTGGGGCCTTTGATATCATGGGACCCGGCCTGGGTATGGACCGGGCCCAAGCAGTCGGACACCGGCTCCATGGCCTTGCGGCCCTCCACGGACGCCCATTGCACCAGGCCGAGGCCTACATTGGCGGAAACGGAGTACACGCCAGGAAGATAGGTTCCGCCACGGGAATTGGGCCGGCCTTCCACATATTTGCAGTAGGTATCGACGCCGAATTTTGCCAGCTCGTCCGCATAATCGTCGTCATTGCCGTAATGGTGGACTTTTTTGCTGTTCACCAGGGCGTACAGAGCCTCGTATCCATTCCAGTTTTTCTCGCAGGCATCCAGCAGATCCCGGCCGGCTACTTTCTTTTCTTCAAACACCAGTTGCCTGATCGTGGAAAACCCGTCCGCCACCGTGCCGACCCCGACCGCCTGCGGCCCGGTGAAATTGTATACTGCACCGCCGGCCGTCACGTCTACGCCCTTCTCGATGCAGTCGTCCGTGAGCAGAGAAAGATAGGGTAGGGGCTTGAGCTGCTGGTGCACCAGGTCCATGATTTCCGTGCCGGCGATCATCTGGTCCACCCAGTATTTCATCTGCCGGTCATAGCTGGTTTTTACCTCGTCGAAGGTTTTGAAATCGGCCAGGCTGCCGGTTCTGGGGCCAAGACGTTTTCCCGCACCGCCGCATTCGTCCCACCGGGGGCAGTGGGCGCCGCAGCCGATGCATCGGCCGTCATTGATGGCCAGTTCGAGAACCTTGGCGATATTGAAATAGGCGGAATCGTGCCAGCCGTACTCCTTGCCGCCGGCATCGATCTCCACACACCCCACCACGTGATAGTTGCGGGAATCCTCTAACGTCCGTCCGGCTTTCAGGGATGCCGGTATGGCCGCCTCGTCATTGAACAGCTTGGGCTGCCCGGTGCCGATGCGAATGTTGTTGATGGTTTTGACCTTGAACTCCCGGGGCGTGTTCTTATGAAAACGGACTGCCAGCCAGGGGACGCCCGAACGGGTGTGGGCATGGGCATCGAGGACCATATAGCTTAAATCGTTGGTGGCGTCGTTGCCGTCCTTGTCCACGCCGCCGACAGTCAGGCTGTCTCCGCCCATCCCCCGGCCGGAGTTGGGGATTACCGTAAGCCGATCCCGGAGCTTGGTCCACCACAGATCCTTGATGAAGATGATCTCGATCAGTTCCTGGATCTCTTCCTTTGTAACTACGCCACTGTCGATATCGCGACGATAGAATGGATACATGTACTGATCGAACCGGCCGAAGGATACGGAATGGCCGTTGGATTCGATCAGTAAAATGGTGGTGGACATGAACCAGAGCTGCAATGCTTCCCAGAATGTTCTCGGCGGGTTTTCGGAAACCCAGTCGCAATTGTCCGCGATCTTCAGCAGCTCTTGTTTCCACGATTCCTCACGGTCATTCTTCGCCATGTCGCGGGCCAGGGCCGCGTAGCGTTTCAGATACGTGGTTGTGGCGTCGAGGGCAATCAGTTCCGCCTGGTAGAAATCCCTTTTGGCCAGATCTTGCGGAAGGGTCGGATCGAGGGACAACAGCTTTTTCTGCACCTGCTTTCTGATCCCGTCATAGCCAAGGTCGAAAAGCTTCTCGTAGTTGGCCTGCAAATGCCCTACGCCGCCGAACATGTAAAGATTCAGAAGATAGAGCCCCCGACCCAGGTTGGTTCCCTTCTTTTCGTCCTCGGACAGCCGGGCGGTTATTTTCTCTTCAACCGTATTGCCTTTCCAGTAGTCCCTTATCGCAGTCAGCTTTTTTTCGGCGTCTTTGGTGATGGTGTAATTGTCGTGCAGCCGGTCTTTCCAGGGATGATTTTTCATCTCATCCATGACCCAGTTGTAGGAAAATTCGGGAAATATGGGTGCAGCCTTGATGGGCGCGGCCATTTCCCCGACGACCAGCTCGTCTTTATGAATCGTTATGGGTACATTGGCCAGCACATGTTTTAACGCCAGGGCGCATTTGACGATCTGGGGTTTGTCCTCGTTTTCGCGGTAGGCCTCGGTGACCAGGCAGGCCCGCTGGTGATCGACGGTAAACTCCATGTCCCAGGCAAATTTCCGGAACCGGTTGATGCGCGGAAAAGGGGAGGGGTTTTCCGTCATGGCAGACTCGCCCACCGGCCATTCCTTGTCAAACGGCTCCAGGCCGATCGGTTTTTCTTCACCATTTATTTTTGCTGTAACGGCTTCCATCTTCCCCTCCCTGATTCAAATACTCACATAAGGATCAAAAGCCTGCTTTATTATGCTTTTCCCATCATGATATCGACGGCCCTGGAAAACCACATGAACGCCTTGAGATCGCCTTCCACCTGGAGCTTCTTTTCGGTCAGGGCGGCAACCGCCGCCTCTTCGTTGGTGCTGGACATCGTTCTGAAGGCCGTGTCCGCATCGGACCAGACCATGACGAAATCGGGCGCTTCCGGCAGTCCCGACCCGGATAAAATTTTGCCGTTGGAAAACGTATATTGGCGGCCGGACTTCCCATCGGCCGTTCGGATGCCGAGTTTCAGGTTTTTGTTGCCGATAAACTTCATGAAGCGGGCATTTTTTTTCGCAGCCTTTTTCAATTTTATGGAAAGAACATAAAGCAATAAATTGAACTTCATTTCGCTTTTCTTTCGCAGGAGGGATTTTTGGGTAACGGCGTTACATTAATTTCACCGTAGCACTGTTCATGCTAAAGTCAAGCGTTTTTTAGGTAATCGTTCACAGGGTACCGCATCTGCTTTGTTCCCGGGCACTTGAAGTATGACCAATACGTCGGCGTGCCCGGCGCCTCACATCTACGGCACCCTGTAAACGATTACTGATCAGGCAGTTGCGGCACATTGGGCACTTCAACCCTGTGGACGGGTACTTTTTTAGGATGGTCAATCGTAAGCGGAAATGAAAGCAGTGACCTGCAAAATCCGTTTAATCCATGGGGCGAAATGGCTTGAGAATGCCTTCCAGCAAAGAACCGATGATTGCGTCCACGTCATCATGAATATAATCGAGAATGGTGTTGTTTTTCAATGCGACAATGCCGTGGATGGATGCAAGCAGTTGGATGGCCTGCACCCGGGAATCTTCGTTGCGAATGCACTTGTGCCGCTGCGCAAGCTGTTCAATCGTTTGCAGCAAAAGATCGAAGGACTTCAAAGCGGTTTGTAATTCCGTAAACGCCAGGGGCTCCAAGTCGGTTCCCTTGAAATCGTTGTATTTGGGGACATGCCAGGTAAACATCAGATCGTAATAGTTGGATTGCTCAAGACCGAAGCGGACATATGCGGCGGCAAGGGCTTCAAGCTTTTTAAACGGATCTTCCTCTACGCGGGTATTTTTCGAAAGTGCTTGATACAAAAGCTCAAAGCCCTTGGTAATAATATGCAGGTAGATTTCCTCCTTGCTTTTGAAATAGTTATAGACCGTTTTGGGGGCAATCCCGACCGCGGGTCCCAATTTCCGGATGCTGAACCCCGCATATCCCTCTTTGCTGATCAACTGTAACGTGACGTCAAGAAGCTTGTTCTTGAATTCCTTGATTTCCTCTTGCGATTTCGGCCGTCGGCCCATGGTTTTCCTTTTTGTATTATCTGTCTCAAGCGGACATAACCGGAACATCAGGATATGTCAAATCTGGTAGCGTGACTCCGTGTTCTTCCGCATGCGGCCAATCATCCAACTGAATGTTGCGACCAAGAGGGTGTGATACGGTTGCTTAAGGGGATTTTGTAGGTGCAATATAATTTAACCAAATAACCGGCATTGAATGTACCCTTGACAGCACCGGTCGATCCAGTTTATCCATAACTATCTGTGCTTGTAGATAATCCCTCCCTTGCGACGATGATACTGCCGCCGGCGCCGTATTTGTAACGTGAACATTCTCATGACTTTGGACACGTGCACGCTTCGCCATTTGGTTTCGATTAATCGTCTACAGCTCTTTATCGAAAGGGCATTTGCCATGATAGCGCGATGGAGTACCAGTTTCAGAAAAATTATTGGGGAACGCGGGCAAGGTGTTCTCGGCCTAGTTTGCCTCTGTGTGTGGGCGTTTATCGGCGGTTTCCCTTCGGACGGTCAGGCAGATGGCAAAGTCGTCCTCAAGATGCAGGCGCAACTTCCTACCTCTTTTCCAGTCATTGGTTCAAGTATTCGTTATTTCGCCGATCAGGTTAACCAGCGTACGGATACTGTGCAGGTAAAAATCTATGAACCTGGAAAACTTGTTGGCCCCATGGAGGTCCTCCCTGCGGTTTCAGACGGTCGCATCGACGCGGGATGGGGCTTCTATTCTTATTTAGAAGCAAAAATTAAGGGCATCACATTGTTACTCAGTCCTCCCTTCTCAGCATCCGCTGAAAAGCACTATCGTTGGCTGTCGGAAAGAAGTGGACGGAAAAGGCTCCTGAAAGCATTTCAGGATGCGGGTTACCATGTCATGGTCATTCCTGCTGTTATCAGCAGTGCGGAAGGTTTCGGATGGTTCGCTAAGCCGGTCCAACGGGTAAATGATTTAAAAGGAATGAAACTACGTTACACCGGTTACGGCGCTAAAATCTTGGCAAACTTGGGCGCAACACCTGTTATGCTTCCAGGCGGTGAGATATACATCGCCTCGGAAAGAGGGGTTATCGACGGCTTTAAATACAGCACGCCTTATGTTGACAAGAAACAAAAATTTTATCAGATAGCCAAGTATTATTACTACCCTTCCTGCTTCCAACCGTTTACTATTACACCTTTGTTGATTAACCGGAGCACTTGGAACCGGATGACGACCGTTCAACAAAAACTCATCGAAGATGTATGCGCGGACACTATTCATTGGGGTTTGAAAGAGGATAAACGCCTGACAGAAGAAGCTTTGACTTTCTTTAAGGCACAAGGAGTCACGGTATCACCTCTCCGGCAGGAAATTCTTGATGCAGCCAAGTTGGCCTGGGAAACCTATGCTAAGAAGTTAGGTGATGAAAATTCTGAATTCAAGAAAAATTATTTATCTTATTTAGCGTTTTTTGATGAAGATAACGAAGGAAAACGCCAACCGCCTGAAAAGCAGGAACCTCATTATGACTTGGAACCGATAGACGAAGAGTATGTGGCGTTGAAGAAAGCGAATATACGGCAATCAGCCAGCGTAGAATCACATAAAATCAAACAACTTGCCAAAGGGGAGACCATCACTGCCCTTGGTAGGGTAAGGGGAAAAAGTTGGATTCTTGTAGCTCGAGACGGAGAGAAACTCGGTTATGTATATGAAAAACTGATAGGGCCGAAAGAGACTTACCGTGGCTATGTCGATCCAGATTTCACGCCGGAAACACCGAATCACACCTACCCTGACCAACCCGTAGCAGGTACTTATCACGCGCTTTTGATCGGCATTGAGAACTACCAGCATCTGCCGCCATTATCGAGTCCTATCGAAGATGTTACAGCGATTGGCAATCTGCTTGAAGAGAAGTACGGTTTTATCGTGGACAGACCCTTGCTGCTCGATGCAACCAGAGAGGAGATATTGCGCAAATTCGGTGTTTTCAGGGAGAAGTTGACGAAGGACGACAATTTGCTGATTTATTATGCCGGTCATGGCACCATCGATCAAACAACCAAACGCGGATACTGGCAGCCCGTGAATGCGGATAAATCAAACCCTGCCAACTGGATTGCCAATGAGGACATCCGGAATGCCCTGGTGGCGATGCACGCCCGACATATTATTGTGGTCGCGGATTCGTGCTATTCCGGCACGATTACCCGTTCATACGGACCGCTGAAATACAAGGATGGAGGTAAGGAAGAATGGATCCGAAGAATGATAAAACTGAAATCTCGGACCGCTCTTACTTCAGGGGGGACAGAACCCGTTATTGACAATGGTGGCGGAGAAAACTCGGTGTTTGCAAAATATTTACTGCAGGCGCTTCGTGAAAATGAACAAATAATCGATATGGATTCATTGTTTCCATCCATACGGGAAAGGGTTGTCTGGAACGCCAGACAGACCCCCATCTATGAGACCATCCAATTTGCCGGACACGACGGCGGCGATTTTATCCTGGTTCCGCAGTAGTTTTGCCCAGGCCCAAAAGTGATAATTGCCCGGCAAAACCAATTGGCGGGATACCAAAAGGACCTAGATATGAGTGATCTCACCCCACTGATTTATTACCTGGCGGCGATTCGATTGGGAGTCATCGCTGCAGGAATTATTTGTATCACATTGGGCTACAGGCTTTTCATGCGTGCGCTCCCCCCCTCAGGTCCCGCGTCAGACCCCATTCCGAAAGAGGATGTTTCGGCGGAGATCGCCGGAACAAAGCTTACGATACGGAATGCTTCACCGGGTACTTGCTTTGCGCTGTTTGGAGCCGTCATAATTGTTGCGATGTACATAACGGGAGGACCGGAGGCAACGTTGGACATTTTGGAAGAAGGGCGTGTAAGAGCTACTTTCCGAGGGCAAGCATCCGAGACGGTGAAGAACGTCACCTGGCAGGCCGTGCAAGAGTTGAAGAACGGTGACAAGCACAAAGCACTTGAAACAGCCAGCAACCTATTAAAACAGCTTGCTGTTCCCATCAACAACCTGGCATTGGTGCTGGTGGAAGCTGATCCGGATAACGCACACTCCCTTCTTCTGGCAAAATTGGCATTATCCATTGAACCGCACAATCCAGAGTTTAACGATACATTGAATACTGTAACAAAGTCCATAACCAAGTAATTTGCAACCGACCGAAAAATCAGTGTCGCTCAGGATACTGGCGACATCCCACCCAAGGCCAAAAATGCGAAGGGCGCGAGTTCAGGTTTCAACATTACGTATTTGAACCTTTCCGCAGAATTATTTGATCCTCTCTTTCAGGCGACGATTCGATATCCATCCTGTTTCATCAGTCTGACTGGAATTAGGCGTTTCAGGACACGAATCGGTCGGGCTTTCCCGTAAAGTGCCATTTCCTCCGGCCCAGGGGGTGGTGGTACCTGTCAGTTTACATCCTGTAAAAATCGTGGACACATCCAGTTGCCGGAAGTCGTTCTTCAACCCATGTCACCTTTATTTTAACCTTTTGATTTAAAATGAATATTGTCCTGACGAGAAGAGATCCCCATTGTGGCACGACCTTCGCTAAAGCGATCCGTGTGACGTCAATTTCACCCAATCAATTTCAAAGGAGGAAGACATGAGAAGAGGAGGTCTCCTGCCCACAGCAATTATCGCCGTATTGTTGATTTTCTGTATCACCGGGCCCGCCACGGCGGCGGATAAGGTCATCAAGATCGGCACGCTCTTTCCCCTGACCGGCTCGTGTGCCCTGGCCGGCCAGCGCTGCCAGGCATCGGTGACAACGGCCGTTGAAGTGATCAACAACAGCTATCCGGATATTCAGGTTCCGCTGGCTGGACAGAAGGGAATCCTAAACGGAACCCGAATTGAATTGGTGCATGCCGATCATCAGGGGAAGCCCGACGTGGGCAAGTCCGAGGCCGAGCGGCTGTTCAATCAGGAGGGCGTGTATGCCATTATCGGCTGCTACAACAGCGCGGTGACCAAGCCGGCCAGTTTTGTTGCCGAACGCAAGAAAAAGCTGTTCATGTGCGGCTGCTCCAGTTCCGCCGCCCTGACTCAGCGGGGCTTCAGCTATTTTTTCCGCATGGCCCCCACCGATCAGACCGAGTCTCTGGAATTCGTCGAGGTGATGCATTGGCTCGAAAAGACGAAAAAGGCGAACCTCAAAACCGTGGGGCTGATATACGAGAATAGCGAGTTCGGCAAGCATGCCGCCGACGAGGGCATGGCGGCAGCTGCGGCAGGCGGATTCGAAGTCTTTGCCGACGTGGCTTTCAGCCCCGGTGCCACCAACCTGAACAGCGAGGTACAGACCCTCAAGGCCAAAAATCCGGATGTCGTTTTCGGCGCCTGCCTGGGCGGCGATTACACCCTGTGGGTGCGCACCATGAAGCAGATGGGATGGCTGCCCAAGGCGGCCCTGAACTACTGCACCGGTTACCAGGACCCGGTCATCACCAAACAATTGGGAAAAGACGCCAACTATTTCATGGGCGGGACCGGATATTCCCCCGAGTTTGCCGAACTGATGCCCGCCGTGGCTGCCGTGGAGAAAATCTACAAACAGAAAACCAATCCCAGCGTGCCATTTGACAGCGACAGTATCCAGGAAGCCGTGGCCATGTTTATACTGGCCCAGGCTATCGAGAAGGCAGGGACCCTGGATTACAAGGTTGTCGCTGACGCTTTGCACGCCAACACCTGGAAATCGCCACTTTCCCTGGGCGGGGAGGTCGCCTTTGCGCCCGGCGGCCAGAACATCAAGGCCAAGAGCCTGATCACCCAGCTCCAGGGGGGCTCCTACAAGCGTATCTATCCGACCGATCTGGCCGACACAGAGGTAGTATTTCCCATGGTGTCCTGGAATGCCCGGTAAACCCGTTTGAATCATCTGGCTCCCAAAAGGCTGGCAGTCCGGGTCCGGGGCTGCCGGCCGGGAACCTTAAAGCCTTTGGAAATGCGGCTTTTTGCGAATTCATCAAAACAAGTGAAGCAATGACCACTTTCATGCAAGTACTGTTGGACGGCCTGATGAGCGGGATGCTCTATGCCCTGGTGGCCGTCGGCCTGGGAATCATCTTCGGGGTCATGGACGTGATCAATTTCGCCCATGGAGAATTTCTCATGGTGGCCATGTACGTCAGTTACTGGATGGGTTTTATCCTGCGGGTGGACCCCCTGATTTCGATGGTTGCCGCCGGTGCCTTCGTGTTTATCGTCGGGGCCCTGACCTACCGGCTGATCATTAAATACACTATCGGCAAATCGGCCATGTCGGCGCTTTTGGCAACCTTCGGCCTCTCTATGGTGCTGAAGAACGTCTGCTTGAACCGCTTTTCCCCCAACTTCCGGCTGCTGTCCGATACATGGCTGGGCGGCAAAACGATTACCCTGGCCGGATTGATCCTGCCGGTGCCCCAATTGGTGATCGGCATCGTCTCCATGGCAGTGGTGGGGTGCGTGTATCTGCTAATGAGCCGCACCCGGCTGGGCTGGGCTATTCAGGCTACGGCCATGGACAAGGAGGCCGCCGAACTCATGGGGATCGACACCGAACGGATCTACCTGCTGGTTTTCGGGCTGGGCGGCGCCTGCGTCGGCATCGCCGGCGGTCTGTTGCCCTCCCACCTGGCCGTCCATCCGGAGGTGGGCACCCTGTTCGGTCTGATTGCCTTTGTTATCGTGGCCATGGGCGGGTTCGGGAGTATTTCCGGCACCCTGCTGGCAGCCCTGCTCATCGGCCTGGTAGAGGCGCTGGCCGGTTTCTACATCGCGCCGGTATTCAAGTATGTCGCGGTATTCGGGCTTTACCTGGTCGTTGTCCTGCTGCGTCCCAAGGGATTATTCGGATGGTGAGAAAATGAAACGTGGGGATACCTTCTGGGGTTTGCTCTTGCTGATAATGGCGGTGCTGCCGCTGGTCCCCGGTATACTGGCCAGCAGCTTTACCCAGCACGTGATGATTCTGATCCTGCTGTTCGCCGCCATGGCCCAGGCGTGGAATATTCTGGGAGGCTACTGCGGCCAGACCTCCTTCGGGCACTCGGTATTCTTCGGCATCGGGGCATACGGCGCCGGCATGGCCGTGGTCACCTATCACCTGGCGCCTTGGCCGGGCGTCATCCTGGGAGCGCTGCTGGCGGCGCTGGTGGCCATGGCCATCTCCTATCCCTGCTTCAAATTGTCCGGGCACTATTTCGCCATCGCCACCTTTGCCATCGTGGAGATTTTCAACCGGCTCTTCATGGTGTGGTACTGGGTGGGCGGCGCCCTCGGGCTGGACTACCCGCTGGTGGATGAAGGCTGGCGAAACTTCATGTGGTACGAGGACAAACGCTTTTACTACTATGGCGCCCTGATTTTGTTTACTATCGTCTTCGGAACGGTTCGCTGGATCGAATCCCACCGTTTGGGCTACTACATGCGGGCCGTCCGGGAAGGCCAGGAGGCAGCCGAATCATTAGGGGTGGACAGCACCCGCGTGAAGCTGGCCGCCATCGCCATCTCCGCATTTCTCACCGCCCTGTGCGGCGCCTTTTTCGTTCAGTACAACCTGCGCGTGGACCCTTCCATGGTCATGAGCCTGGATATGTCCATGAAGTTCGTACTGATCACCATCCTGGGCGGACTGGGCACCCTGGCCGGGCCGTTGATGGGGGCCGCCGTACTCATCCCTTTGCAGGAATACTCCCGGGCATTGTGGGGTGGCCTGGGCGGCGGCGTGGATCTGATCGTTTTCGGGCTTCTGATCGTTATCGTGGTTGTCCGTCAGCCCAAGGGAATCATGGGCATTCTGAACGCCATCAGCCGGCGCCGGCATCGCTAAAGAGGAGAACTTCGTGGCCCTTTTATCCGTTCGCAACGTAAGCATGGCCTTCGGATCGCTGATCGCCAACGACGATGTGACCTTTGACATCGATGAGGGCAGCATCGTTGGTCTCATCGGTCCCAACGGCGCCGGCAAGACCACCCTGTTCAACTGCATCTCAGGGATTTGCCGCCCCACCGCAGGAACCATCCATTTCGACGGCGTCGACATCACCCGCAGCCCAGCCAGTCGCACGGCGCGGCTGGGTGCGGTGCGCACCTTCCAGGTGGTGCATCCATTGCAGGAGATGACCGTTACCGACAATGTCATGGTAGGAGCGTTTCTGCGCCACCGCAAACCGGCGGCAGCCCGGGCGAAGGCCAACGCGTGCATTGGATTATGCCGGCTGGAGGACTTTTGCGACAAACGGGCCGGCAGTCTGACCATCGGCACCAAGAAGCGGCTGGAAGTGGCCCGGGCCCTGGCCACCGGCGCGCGTTTGCTGATGCTCGACGAGGCCATGGCCGGTCTGACTTCAACCGAAGTCAGGGAGTCGGTGGAACTGATCACTCAGTTGAAGGAAAAAGGACTTACCCTGCTGGTGGTGGAGCACATCATGGAAGCGATTATGCCCATTGCCGACAAGCTGGTGGTGCTGGACGGCGGCAAGAAAATTGCCGAAGGGCCGCCCGATACGATCATTCGCGACGAACGGGTGGTGGCCGCCTACCTGGGAACAAAGTTCAGCCAGAAGATGAAATCATCCGTTCCATGAAAAAGAGCCAAGCGATGAAACCTTTTCTCAGCGTGAACGAAATCCATTCCGGATATGACGGCGTGCCCGTGGTGCACGGCGTCTCCCTCGAGGTTTTCCCGGGGGAGATGGTTTGCATTATCGGAGCCAATGGCGCCGGCAAGACCACCACGATGCGCACCATTTGCGGACTCTTGCATCCGGAAAAGGGGGCCGTCCAGTTCAAGGATGAGGACATTTCTCACCTGCCGGCTTCACGCACCATTCGCCGCGGAATCAGCTACGTTCCGGAAGGCAGGCGGTTGTTTCCCAAGCTTTCCGTGAGCGAGAATCTCTCTTTGGGCGCATTCATCGAAAAGGATAAACGGGAAATCACCCGGCGCGAGGAGGAGGTGCTGGCGTTGTTTCCGGTGCTGCGGCAGCGGGCCAACCAGAAGGCCGAAACCCTTTCCGGCGGCGAACAGCAGATGCTGGCCATTGCGCGGGGAATGATGTCCCGGCCGGAACTGCTCATGCTCGATGAAATGTCATTGGGGCTCATGCCGTCGCTGGTGGAAAAAGTAATGGAAACCATTGTGCAGGTGAACGCGGCGGGTACAACGGTCCTTTTGGTCGAGCAGATGGTCCAGGAGGCGCTGGAGATTTCTCATCGCGGCTACGTGCTTCAAACCGGCCGCATCGTTCAGTCCGGATCGGCAAAAGAACTGATGGAGAGTGATGAGGTAAGAAAAGCCTATATGGGCATGTAAATCAGCGAAGGAGGACGACATGCCGTCCTACCCTTCATATTCAGCCTTGCAGGCCAATGAGGTGGTCGGGGTCGACTACCGCATCCGGGTGCGCCGCGGGTTTTCCGGCATCGCCATCATGGCCATTCACGGTGGAGGCATCGAACCCGGAACCACGGAGGTTGCCGACGCGGTGGCCGGGCATTTGCACACCTTCTACTCCTTCAGCGGTTTGAAGCCTTCGGGCAACGCGGGCTTGCATATTTCCAGCAGAAAGTTCGACGAACCGACAGGCCGGTTTATTGCACAGAATTCGCGCATGGTGGTTACCATTCACGGATGCAGGGACGAAAGTATTGCCACCTATGTGGGCGGGCGCCACATTGCCATGAAAAAGTCAGTCCGGGCCGCCTTGGTATCGGCTGGTTTTACTGCCACGGACGCCAGACGCTTTCCCGGCATCAATCCGAAGAATATCTGCAATCGGGGCCGGTCGGGCGTGGGGGTCCAGCTGGAGATTTCCTTCGCCTTGCGAAAGCTTCTTTTCGAGGACATTTCCCGCCTGCACCGCAAAACCATTACGCCCTGTTTTTCAGCTTATGTGCGCGCCGTGCAGTGCGGCATCAATAGGTCTTTCCCGACGCATCCACCATGGGGACAAAGCGGACATCCACGACTTTTTCCTGCCTGATCTTGCCGCGCTCTTTGGTTAACAGCACCAGCTGCTGGTGGTGCCTGGGGCCGACAGGAATCACCATGCGGCCGCCCTCGGCCAACTGGGTCTTGAGGGGTTCGGGGATGCGGGTGGGCGCGCAGGTGACGATGATGCCGTCGAAAGGGGCATACTGGGGCCATCCCTGGTAGCCATCCCCGATTTTCAGAAAGATGGTTTCATATCCCAGGGGGTCCAGGGCTTTTCGGGCCTGACGACCCAGTTCGGGGACGATCTCGATGGAGTAGACCGAGGCGCCCATCTCGGCCAGCACCCCGGCCTGGTAGCCGGACCCGGTGCCGATTTCCAGGATGCGCTGGCCGGACTCTACGGCCAGCAGTTGGGACATCAGGGCCACGATGTAAGGCTGGGAGATGGTCTGGCCGTGCCCGATGGGCAAGGGCGAGTCCTGGTAGGCCATCTTCTGCAATTTCTCCGGCACGAACCGATGGCGGGGCACGACGGACATGGCACGCAGCACGCGCGCATCGACGATGTCGCGCCCTTTGAGCTGATACCGAACCATTTGATCCCGGAGGTCCGCAAAATTTTCTGCCAGGGCTACGGACGGGGCGTAAATCTGGAGCGCGAGAAGGGCGGCCAGCAAGAGGAGCGGAAATCTGTTGATAAATCGGTTCAAAACTTTGTTCATGTCAGGTCTCCGGATTCATAAAATACTCTTCCATACGGGCGATGTGTCTGGCCGGATCGGGAGACATGGCCAGGCGGTCCGGGTGGGAAAAATAGGCTTGATCCAGATCCTCCCAGGATTTTGGGCCGTCGTATTGCATCAGCCAGACGAACTGGTTGGTCGATGGCAGGGTCCAGGCCGCAGGGATGGTGAAGCCGAGCTTTTCACGCAGCGGCTTGATGGTCTTTTTCCACTCTGCGGCAAATTCGTTTAAGGCGCCGCGATTGATGGTGTAAATGCGCATTTGAAGGGGCATGGGGATCTCCCTTTTGGGTACGGAGCTAAAGTCCAAGGTCCTGATCGATCAGGACGATTTTGATCCGGCCCTTGGGGAAGCATTTTTCCGTGATGCACCAGGTGTTGCAGATCCGGTCCGGGCTGCTGCAGTCCATGCAGACGCCGGTTTTCATGCAGGGCGTTCTCAGGTTCGGGTGGCGAATGGCATTGGCCGGGGCGGCCAGGTGCTTGACCCGCTGCATGGCATCGTCCAGGGACGGCACGATCTTGTTGCGGCCGATGAACAGCACCACCTGTTTCGGGCCGAAGGTGAGGCCGGCCACCCTATTGCCCACCATATCGAGATTGACGAGCATGCCGGTTTCGGTGACGGCATTGGACCCGGTGAGAAACAGGTCGGCCAGCAGGGCTTGCCGGCGGCGCTCGATGCGCTCTTTCTGCGTGATCTGCGGATCGAAGGTTTCGATCATTCGGATACCGGGTTCGGCCCGCAGGTCGTCCATCACACCGGTGGCTTTCAGGGTCATGGAATCGCCCCATGAGACTGTTTTAACGCTGATCGTGGGTCGAATTCGATCCCGGAAAACCTCTCCGGCAGCTTTTACATCCGAGGCCACGAATACTTCGAAATTGTTCTTTTCCAGGGCATGTTGGCAGCACTCAAGCTTCACCTGCCAGTATGTGTCGATGGGGCTTGGCATCGTTATATGGCGCCTCAGGGAGTGTCGTTGTGATCATCCAGTCTATGACAGAACGGTGGCAGGTTCAAGGATCTCAGGAATCAGGGAACAAGGAGAGTAAGGAACCGGAACAGTTTGGGGGTGGATGATCGATTCCCTATAGTTCTGGTTCTCCCACCGCACAATCCGCCTCGATCTCCACCAGCCAGTCTGCATCGATGAAACGGCTGACCTGGACGAAGGTACAGGCCGGACGGATTTCACCGAAAAATTCGCCGTGGGCCCTGGCGGCCTCCTGCCAGCGGTCGATGTCGGTGAGCATGATGCGGGTGCGGATCACGTCTTCTATACGGCCGCCGGCTTTTTCAATGGCGTCCTTGATGATGGCGATGCAGGTGCGGGTCTGTTCGTAAAGATTGCCGGGAAAGGCCGTACCTCCGCCGGGTGCGATGGGGGCGGTTCCCGAGACGGAGATGGTGTTGCCTACCCGCACGGCCCGGGAAAAGCCGATGGGTTTTTCAAAAGGCGACCCTGAACTGATCAACTGTCTGGGCATGGTGGCCTCCGGCTAGGGTTGGTGGTGAGCCTATTCCATAAGGGCAATCGGCTGGTTTGCCCCTACATGGATCGGGTGAACTCGCGCAAGACCGTCGTGGCATAAGCCCCCGAAGGCAGGGTAAACGTGAACTGCAAGCCTTCCGAAGCCTCATGGATTTCGAGATCGTCGGGCCGCAGGATGGCCGGCCGCCGGGAGCCCGGGGAACGCAAGGGGCGGAAATCCTCGGCGCAAAGACCGTATTGGTCGAGCAGGGCCGCTTCCCGCTCTCCGGCCGTGTCCGCAGCCTCTTTCATTTTATAGCCATAGATCGGTCCGGTGTAAACAATTTCGCCGTTTTCGAAGCGCGGGGCATCCATGGCCAGATCCTCGACCGTGAACATGCCGCCGGTGTCGGTTTTCTTGACGATGTCGCCCTTGAGTAACTGCCCGTAGCCGCCCGCTTCCATGCGCTGTTTGAGCCAGATATTGAACAGGGTCGACTGGACCACCGACACCATGAATGGGTTCTTGCGGGTTTTTTTTGATGGCGGAAAGAGCGCGAATCCCCGTTTGACGTTTTGCCATCCGTGACCGAAGCGCTGGGGGCCGTAAAAGTTGGGGATGCCGGTCTGCGCGAGCCGTTCGGCAATGGCTAGGGCACGGGGCAGGGCATCCGGCTCCGGCTGGCTGACCACGATGGCGAAGCGATTGGCAGCCACGTGGCCGGTTTTGATCTTGTTGCGATGACGGTCGATGGCGAGAATGTCGAAGGGAAGCTCAGCCAGTGCGCGTTCGATTTCCGCCAGGGGCCGGTCGAGACCGCAGTGCAGTGAAAATGTCTGTTCGACCACCGCGGTTTTATCCTTGCGGCCGCCATAACCCACGTCCGTGGGAGCCAGCCCCAGGTGCCGTTGAAGGGTGCGGGCGGCATCCGCGGTATTCCAACCGCTGCGGCGAAAAGTCACGTAGATGTGCTCCCCCTGTCCGCAGGCCGTGTAGGGAAGGATCTCTTCGACCACGAAGTGTTCCGGCGTGGCCTTGATGGTTCCGCCGATACCGGGCAGGGGATCGGAAACGAAAGGAAGCGCTGTCAGCGCATCGATGGCGGCTTCCACCCGGTCATCGGTTTTGTCTGGGCGTTTTTCTGTTGGCATTGGGTACGGATTCTTCTCCATTTATCAGGGATGGGTCCTGTTATCGATTCTCCTGGTTCCTCCATATACGCATGTGTTTAGCCAGCAGATACCCTCCCCAGGCAATCGCCGTGAGTATCAGGATCGTCCCCGTTGCATGGGATAGCCGTGCAATGGTGTGATCGAATCGAATCAACCCGGTTTCCTTGAGAATGAACTCCCAATCGTGAAATCCGTATGGCGATGAATAGCCCACGTTGCCGCCCAGCAGGGGCAAGCTCAGAGATCGGGCATCGTTGATGTATGGTGCGATATCTATAAAGTTTTGGCCCGTCCACCACAAGGCTATGGAACCGGCGAAAGGATCGCGGGTCTTGATTAAAAATACCAGCAGGCAGACGACCGGCATGAGCACCTGCATCAAGCTGCCCCCGAGGGAGGTGATGACCCGGCCGAAGGGGCGGAAAAAAATGTGACCGGCCTCGTGAAAAGGAAGATTCACCAAGTGCCAGAAGCTGTTCATGGTGTAATCCGAAGTGATCGGCGTTAATATGAATCTGATTCCCCATGCGGCCAGAATGGTCAACAATAGCAGACGCGCACCCCATGAAACAGGGTTGATTTCGGCCGGCGCATGAAACAGGAGTTGTGCCGCAACTTCGTATTTCTCTTCTTTGGTTTTTTCGTTATCCTCAGACGGCCGGATCGACTCGCGACTGCGGGACCTGGATTGTCGAGGCTTCCACTTTGCGAAAACGATGCCGCAACTGATGCACTCGATGTTGTCGCCTGTCTGCTCGAATCCGCATTTGGGGCACTTCATAAATCGGCCTTTTTACACCATTCAAGGAAAGGTTGCCACCGCGTCTTCGCAACACTGCTGAACCCCCTTTCGCTTTCCGCCCATAACTATAACAGACTGATGGCCAAGTCGGACAGCTCGCTGCGTTCGCCTTTTTCCAGGTTGATGTGGTTGTACAGGGGCTGGTCCTTCATTTTTTCGATAAGGTAGCTCAACCCGTTGCTCTGGCTGTCCAGGTAGGGATGGTCGATCTGGTAGATGTCTCCGGTGAGCACGATCTTGGTACCCTCGCCGGCCCGGGTGATGATGGTCTTGACCTCGTGGGGCGTCAGGTTCTGGGCTTCATCGACGATGAAAAAGACCTTCACGATGCTGCGGCCGCGAATATAGCTCAGCGGGGTGATGACGATCTTCTCTTCGTCGAGAAGTTCCTTTACCCGTCGCCCCCGGCCGTTGCCGGTTTTGCCGTTCTGGCTGTTTTCGATCACCGAGAGGTTGTCGTACAACGGCTGCATGTAGGGGTCCAGCTTGGACTGGATATCCCCGGGAAGAAAACCGACATCCTTGTTGCTCAGCGGGACCGAGGGCCGCGAGATAAAGATCTGGCGGTAGTAGCGGCGCTTTTCCAGGGCGGCCGCCAGGGCCAGCAGGGTTTTGCCGGTGCCGGCCTTGCCGGTGATGGTCACCAGGGGGATGTCCTGGTTGGTTAGCGCATCCATGGCAAAACACTGCTCGGCGTTGCGGGGGCGGATGCCGTAGCAGGTCCTCGAGTCAATGCGTCGGATGGAGCGGGTCTGGGGAGTAAATACCCCCAGGGCGGATTTGCTGCCGTTTTTCAGGATCAGATATTCGTTGGACAGCAGCGTTTCGGACAACTCCAGCGAGGCCGCGTCCAGCTCGAAGGGCTTGCTGTAAAGCTGGTCGATGACCTCGGCGGGGATATTTTCCACCACCCGGGTGCCCTTGTAAATGTCGGCCGGTGCCTGGACCCGGTCGGTATTGTAGTCCTGGGCCATCAGGCCGATGGACTTGGCTTTCATGCGCAGGTTGACATCCTTGGTGACCAGAAAGACCTGGTCGAAGGTGTGTTCGTGGGCGATGTGAAAGGCCGCGTTAAGAATATGGTGATCGGGCTTGTCCGGGGAGAAGTTGGTTTTGAGCTTGTCGTGGAATTCTCGGTCCAGGCAGACGGTGATCTTTCCTTTTCCCGGGCCGATGGGCACACCGCCGTTGAAGATGCGGTCGCCGGTCAACGCGTCCAGGGACCGGGCAAATTCGCGGGCGTTGCAGTTCAGGATCTCCTTGCCTCTTTTGAAGCGGTCCAGTTCCTCGATGACGGCAATGGGGATGACAATGTCGTGTTCGTCGAACTGGTTGATGCAGGAGCTGTCGTGCAAAATAACGTTGGTGTCCAGCACAAAGATTTTTCTTTTGCCGCTCGAAAGCGAAATCATCGCACCTCCTGAAGGTCATGGAATTGGTTGCGGCCAGTGGCCTGTCCGGTCGGAAGACAGCGCGCCGTCAGGGTGGCAAAAACATACCGGTGGGCAGGTCGTCGGGTATCGCTGCGGGGAAGTTCCGCTGGTGGCGGGCGGTGTATGGTGGTTAAGTCGGATTGGGGCATTCGACTTTGTTCAAGTTTTTTTCGAGATTGACAATTTACGCAATATATAGCATGCCGACGGCACGGTGGCAACAACATCTTTGACTCCGGCGCCTCCCGCTGCACGCGGCAGCCGGGCGGCGAGGACGCCATGAATGGCTTGAAGCGCCTTTTTTTTTGGGCTATACATGGCAAGCGATAGTTGCCATCGTGGCGTTTGATGCATAAAGTTTCTTGATTGCCAAGACCGTTTTGGTTCAACAACAAATCAATTCTGTGTCAGCACAGGGTTAGGATTTTATGAGGAGATCCACGAAAATGAAAATTGCATTTCCCGTACTTGAAAATAAAGGATTGGACAGCGTCGTCCATGGCCATTTCGGATCGGCGCCTTTTTTTGTGTTTGTCGACGTCGATGGGGATTCCGTAGAGGTTTTCGAAAATCCCGATCAGGACCATGATCACGGCAACTGCAACCCTCTGGGTGCACTGGGCGGGCGTCTGGTGGACGGGGTCGTGGTCGGCGGGATCGGCGGCGGTGCCCTGAAAAAGCTCAACAACGACGGCATCACCGTTTACCGGGCCGTTGAAGGCAGTGTAAAAGAAAATGCCCTCTTGATCAAATCCGGCAATCTGCCGGTGTTCGAACCGAGCCAGGTGTGCGGGCATCATCATGGGGTGCAGATCGGGGAATGTTCCCACTGACGTCATAAGAAGCAAGGGAGATACGGCATGCCACTGTTTGATTTTTTGTGCGCCGATTGCGGCCATGTGGCCGAGATGCTGGTGTTCGACGAGACAACCAGCGTTCAGTGCGAAAAATGCGGCAGCAGCAACCTGAAAAAACTGATGTCCGCCCATTCGTCACTTTCCGGAACCGCATCCAATGCTCTGCCGGGGCCCGGAGACACTGCCTGCTGCGGTTCTTCGCCGGGCCATGCCGGATGCGCCGGGCCCGGGAGCTGTTGCGGCCGGGCGCAAGGCTGAGGATTGAGGACTGAGGTCGGAAGTCGGAAGTCAGAGGACGGAAGAGGGTTGCCGGAAGTCCGCTTAAGGCGATTTGGCTTGGGCGGCGGCTTTCAACCGGTCGAGCCAGGTTCTTTCTCCCTGGCGATCTTTTAACAACCGGCAGCAGTGAACCAGCATTTCCATGGCTCGTGGGTGGTCCCCGACGGGCAGCAGGTGTTCATGCGCCTCGTGGGGCCGGCCCAGACGCATCAGGCTGCTGGCCAGGGCCATGCGCAGATCGGCGCTGGCAGCGTAGTGCCGGATGCCCCGCAGCAGAATTTCCATCGAATCTTCCCATTGCTGCATTTGCTGATAGACCAGCCCCAGACCCCAGAATGCCCGGTGGTCGGGGTGATACGACAGGGCGCGCTCGAAAAGGCGAATCGCCGTGGGCAGGCGATTGCCGATGGCCGGATTGGCGGCATAATCGCCGTGGCTGAAGGTCAGGGCCAGCCGGGAGAGAAAGTCGGCGTGCAGGGGGAACAGGGACGGATCGTCTTCCAGTTCGATCTCCACGGTAAAGTCCGGCAGCATGGCAAAGTAGCCTTCCCGCAGCCGTTGTCCGAATTCCAGAACCCGCTTTTTGTTTAATGTTTCGTCGGTTTCGTAATAGAGAATATCCTCCACCCGGTCCAGCCAGATGTCGTCGGTAGCGCCGGTGCGGCGTTTGTATTCTTCATACAGTTCCGTTCCTGGAAACAGGTCCAGGATGTAGAAAATGGCCGACAGAGGCCGGATTCGGCGCAGAATGCCCAGGCTTTCGTCGATGGTGGCTTCGGTTTCCTGCGGTGCGCCGTAGATAAAGTAGGCCCGGGCCATGATGCCGAAACGAACGGTCAAATCGAAGGCCCGGCAGATCTCTTCGTCGCTGATATTCTTGCGGTACAGCGCCCGGATTTTCGGGCTGCCGCTTTCCACCCCGTAACTGATCTGGGTGCATCCCGCCCGCCGCATCCAGGCCAGCATCTCTGCATCCACGCAGTCCACCCGGGAGATGGCCGCCCAGGTGATATCCAGCCCAAGGTCGATGATCCGGCGGCAGATGTCGATCACCCGCTTTGGTTTAAGGGTGAAAGTGTCGTCGGATACGAAGAAAAAACGGATCCCTTTGCTGACCAGGCGCTCGATCTGGGAGACGAAATAGTCGACGCTGTGAAAGCGCGTGCGGCGCTTCCAGAAGGCCGGCGAACCGCAAAAGGTGCATCCGGACGGGCAGCCCCGGGTCAGGGACAGGTGTTGAAAGGTGAAATATTCGGCGGGCATGGGCAGGCTGTCCAGGTCGGCCACCGGCTCGCGGTTTTTGGTGGCGAAGGGTCGGCCCTCTTTTCGAAAGGCCAGCCCCGCGATGGGATCGGGCGTCGCCGTCACTTTTCCTTCCAGATAGCGGATCAGTTCCAGGAAGCTGGTTTCGCCCTCCCCCCGGACCACATAATCGATTTCGGGAAAATGTTGGAGAAGATGCTCCCAGAGGAAGGTGGCCCCCACGCCGCCGAACACCACCTGGGCATGGGGATTGGTCTTCTTGACCATGCGGGCGATGTCGATGCCGCCCCAGCGGTTGGCATGCAGGATGGAAAAGCCGACCACGTCCGGGTGTTTGTCGTCCAGAATCCGCTGGATGCGATGGGGGCTTGCGCCCAGGTCCCAGGCATTGAGGATCTCGACGTCGTACCCGTTGGCCAAAAGCATGGCGCCCACGTAGTAAAGCCCCATGGGAATGGCGCTGACATCCTCCTCGTTGATGCGGCGGTCGATAAAGTAGGGATAGACCAGCAGGATTTTCATTCACGATCCGGCGGCAGCAGGGTTTTCAGGATGTCCTCTTTTCCCACCACGCCCACCAGGCGTTCGTCGTCCACCACCGGCAGGGTATGGAAATTGTGGTCCACCATCAGGGCCGCCACGGTTTCGATGGTCGAATCCGGCGATACGGAAACCGGATCCGGGGTCATGGCGTCCAAGACGGCCGTGGCGGCAATTTTGCGGACTTCCTTTTCGATTCCCTTCATGGAACTGAGGTTGATATAGCCGTCCAGAAAAGAGAACAGCGAAGGTACCGGCAGCCTTTTCTGCTGGGCGATGATGTCGCTCTGGCACAGAATTCCCACCAGTTTACCGGCGTCGTCCACCACCGGTACGCCGTTGATGCGGTTTTCCAGCAGGAGCCTGGCCGCCTCGATAATTTCCATGCTGCCGGTCACGGTGATGGGCCTTGTCGTCATAATCTCTTTTACCAGCATAAATGCACCTCCGGCGCGTCTACAGGGCGGATGAAGATCGATTTACGATTTGCGGTTGAAAAAAAGACCGGCAACGATAAGAATGGGTGTTGCCCGTCATTATCCTCAGTTTAGGTGAAGATCGGCTAAGCTGTCAAAACAAATCCAAGGGTTATGGAGCCATGCTACCCATGCCGGAGGCAAGGGACCATTTAACCATAAAGACATCATCCGTTACCCATTCATACACAGCGTTAAAGTTGTAACAGGGTCACTGGATATGGAGAGTCTTTTCAAATGCACGGCATCTGCGAAAAAATATAAGTCGCTGTGTGTGTAAAAGGAGGATATGATTGAGAGCCAAAATCTCAACGATACTGCTGGTGCTGGCGGCTTTTGCCGGCATGGTGCTGGCCGCCACCGGATGGGCTGACCGGGGCCTGGATTGCGTTGGACTGGAGAGACTGTCCCGAACCAACCATAGCTACCTGAATGAATCCTACGACCGTGCGCTGGAAGGTTTTCTGGTGTTGTCGGCGGTCAAAAGTGGCCTGGCGGTAATCGAAGGGTCCGAGGTAGGGATCGGTTTCAGCTTCGAGGTGGGCGACCTGGTACAGTCGGTTTACGATTATGTCAACATCGCCTGGAAGACCGTACTGGCCGGGGGGACCATCCTGCTCATCACCCGCCTGGCCCTGGACGGCGTGACCCTGGTGGACCACTGGGTTCTGACGCTGGTCTTTTTTCTGCTCCTGTTGCTGGCTGCGGTTCAGGGCTTTTTCCCGCGTCGCAGGGCCATCGCCCGGATCCTGAAATCCTTCACCGCTACCTGCGGTTTTGTGGTGCTGCTGCTTTATCTGGTGCTTCCCCTGGCTGTTCTGGGCGCCTCCTGGCTGTCGGACGCCCTTACCCGGCCGCTGATCCAGGACTCCTATCGGACCTTCAACCAGGTCAGCCGGACGTTTTTGGATGGCGACACCCCGAACGATACCGGCGAAGCGTCCGGCGACGCCTCCGAACTACAATCGGCCAAGGGGCTGCGGGAGCACTACGGGTACCTGAAAAAGCGGTTGCAGGACCTGGAAGCCTACCTGGGCGCCCAGGCCAAAAGCCTGGCGGGAACCACCTTCCAACTGATCGCCGGATATCTGTTTGACTGCGTTATTTTCCCGCTGGCCTTTGCGGCCGTATTGATTTTTTTCCTGAAAGGCATGCCCGGTTATCTGGTGCAGATGGAGCGGGATCGCAGGATGGTCCGGTCCCTCAAAGAGGCGACTTCGCAACGGCCCGCGTAGCCGCCTTCGGATTCATAAAGCGCCAACGATCCTCAACCACCAAGGGAAGGAATGCAAACGATTGACTAAGGCCGGGCATGAATGGGCACGAAATCGTATTCCCGCTCGCCGACATACACCTGGCGGGGCCGGCTGATCTTCCATTTGGGGTCGTCCATGCTTTCCTTCCACTGGGCGATCCAGCCTGGCAGCCGCCCGATGGCGAACATCACGGTGAACATGCTGGTGGGAATGCCGATGGCCCGCAACACGATGCCGCTGTAAAAGTCGATGTTGGGATACAGGTTGTGGTCGACAAAGTAGGGGTCTTTAACGGCGATCTCCTCCAACTCCTTGGCGATGTCCAGCAGCGGATCGTCGATTTGAAGCGATTCCAGCAGATCGTCGCACATCTTCTTCATAATCTTGGCCCGCGGGTCGTATGTCTTGTACACCCGGTGGCCGAATCCCATCAGGCGGAAGGGATCGTTTTTGTCCTTGGCCCGCTGGATGGCGTTGCGGTAATTTCCGCCGTCTTCCTGGATGGCGGTGAGCATTTCGATAACCGCCTGGTTGGCGCCGCCGTGCAAAGGCCCCCACAGGGCAGCGATGCCCGAAGAGATGGCGGCGTAAAGATTGACCCGTGCGCTGCCCACCATGCGCACGGCCGAGGTGGAGCAGTTCTGCTCATGATCGGCATGCAGGATCCAGAAAACCCGCAAGGCATTGACGGCCGCCCGGTTGATTTCGTAGGGCCTGACCGGGGTGTCGAACATCATATTGAGAAAATTTTCGCAGTAGGTCAAATCCGGACGGGGATAAACCACTTTGTGGCCCCGGGAGATTTTGTAGGACATGGCGGCCATGGTGCGTACCTTGGCCAGCAGCCGGGTCATGGTGATGGTGATCTCTTCTTGCGAATCCAGGGATTCGAGTTCCGGATAGAAGCTTCTCAAAGCATTGACCATGGAGGAAAGGATGCCCATGGGGTGGGATGCCCGGGGAAAGTTCTGGTAAAAGGTTTTCAGGTCTTCGTGAACCAGGCTGTTGTCGTTGAGCATCACCGAAAAACGGGTCAACTGCTCCCGGTTGGGCAGCCTGCCGTTGATCAACAGGTAGGCGGTTTCCTTGAAGGTGCCGTTTTCGGCCAACTGCTCCACGGGGATGCCGCGGTAGCGCAGGATGCCTTTCTCGCCGTCCATGTAGGTGATTGCGCTCAGGCAACTCCCGGTGTTGGCATATCCTGTATCCAGGGTGATGAAACCGGTTTCGGCCCTCAGATTGGAGATGTCGACGGCTTTCTCCCCTTCGCTGCCGGTAATCACCGGAAGTTTCATCTGATGGCCGTTGTAGCTGAGGGTAACGAAATCTTCCATATCAACTCCTTTCTCTCCTGAAAAGGCCCGCTACTTTCTGAATCAGGTGTACGTCGGATTCCGATCGGTCCTTAATTTCCACGGCGGCACAACATTTATCTTGCCTGACGGCCCGATTTCAACGTAATGAGATGACATACCGGTCCTGTAGCCTTGGGGCACCTGGCCGGTCATCTCTCTGCCATATAAAAAATCGGTCCTTGTTTTCACCCGTCGCCGCTGTAGCGCAGGGCCAGCTCTAAAGCAGGCCGGCATGAGGGCTTTTAATACGGGTAGTCACAACGGGAAAGGGGCAGGCCTTCTAAATAACAGCCATTAATACTATGAATATTCGATGTGAATGTCAATCCTCAAATCGCAGCCGCTTGTCGAAGGTTCCAGACGGAACGTTTTGCCCATTAATACACAGCGCCGTAAATATTTACTCAGAAGCCACACCGTTATAAATATCAACCCTGTCAGGCCAGGATATTTCAATTTTTTCGCTGTGGTTGAGTGGGCAGTGGATATTGTCTTTCTGGATAGCAAAAAAGGAGAAACCGGATGTCATTCAAGGAAAACCTGCTTCGCAAGATCGAGATCGACCGTCTGACCCAATCCATCCTTGCCATGATCGGCCCGGTGGACAGCGGCAAACGCATCGACAAGGCGCTGCTCGCCAAGTTGATGGCTTTTTTCCCATGGCACCGGGAAAAGGAACGCGATCTGGAATTGTATCTGGAAAACGCCGAAGCGGAGAAAACGCGCATCCTGGTGCTGGACAACGACTTGACCATTTACGACACCACGGTGCAGGATGTGGTGATGAGGAAAAGTCCCACCGTCAAGGAGATGGTCAGCATCCGCAACGCCATTAAAATTCTGAACGACAAGGATGTGGTGGTGTGCAAGAAAGAGGCTTCCTTGAAGGAGATTCAAAAGATCTGCATCGCCGAACTGGATCTCGGTTTTTCGGAGTCCGACATCGCCGCCATTGCCGCCGACGGGGCCGCCTCCCTGGAAAACGGATATGCCGAAGGCGTCCAGGAGAGCCTGATGCTGCTTGCCGAACTGCTGGGGCTGGTGCCGGCGCCCGGCTCTTTTGCGATGAAACACCACGACATCTACGGGCGTGTCGCCGAAAAGCCGGGAGGCGAGATGACCTTAGGGCCCCTGGTCATATACAGCCGGGTGCACGACTCTTTGACCTGCCTGGAAGGGCCGGTCAGCAACCGGGACAAAGAGCGCTTCGACCGCTTCAAATCCGTGGCTACCGGAGAATCCGAGGCGGCGGCGTCGGGGGCGGCGGTCTTCGACCTGATGAAGGCCAAAGTGCTGGCCGCCGGCCCGGCCGGCCAGGATCAATAAGACGGTGTCCGGCCATTGCCCTTGGGGAGGCCCGGTTGTGCCTCCCCTGCGGCGGCTCAACGTTGGCCGCCGGTTGGTTTTACATTCCGTATTTTCTTAACATTTCAATTACTTTTTCCTGACTCTGCTTTCCAACGATGACCGCCTTTTTATGGTGGGCCTTTTTGATTTTTTCCGACAGGGCGTCCAGGTCCGCCGGCTTTTCCACAAAATCCATGGCGCCGGCTTTCATGGCCTCGACGCCTTTTTGGACCGTCGCATGGCCAGTGAGCAGAATGATCTGCATTTCCGGCTTTTTTTCCTTGATGGCCTTCAGGGCCTGGATGCCGTCCATTTCGGGCATCATGAAATCCATGATCACGGCATCGTAGGATTCGGTGGCGATCAGAGACAGCGCTTCGGTGGCCGAAGTGGATGTGGTGACCTCCATGTCCCGGGCACGCATGCGTTCGGCCATGATCTCCAGAAATTCCGTTTCGTCGTCGACCAGCAATACTCTTTCCGTCATGGGGTACTCCTTTCGAAATGCCCTGGCGCAAGTTCGAATTTGCGGCGGGCGGTTAGCTTAAAATGCGGTTAGCTTAAAACAATAACAATTTCTTTTGCATTTTCATCGGCGCTCAATCGGGCGCCGACCATCCGGCAAACCGTTGTTTCCTCTGGCGAGGGAAAAGGCGTGCCGGCGGTAAAAAAATCTTCCGCCAGACCCTGAAAACGAATTCTGACGGCAGCATCTGTTTTCTCCGCAACCACCGAGATCGTCTCTTCAGGGGCGCAAGCCTCCAGGGCTTGCCACAGGCAGGCCCATATCAGGCGCTCCAGAAAGAACCGGTTGGTGACCGCCGTTACCGGGATTGCCGCTGCCTCGATCCTTGGAGGGCGCCCTTTCATGGCGATAAGGCGGTCTGCCAGATCGATGACAAACCTGATCGCCTCCTGAACATCCACGGTTTCCGAAGGGTGGTCGGCGCTGTGGGCAAACCGGTTCATGTTCCGGACAACACCGTCTCCCCGGGCGACCTGGCGATCGATGGATTGCGCCAGGCGGGTCAACCGTTCCGGGGAAAGGGGAATGCCCCTGGCGTCCATGGCCAGCATGTCCTGGAGCAGACCGGCGTTTTCCTTGATGATGGCCAGCACGTTTTTGATTTCGTGGGAAACCGAGGCGGACATCTCCCCGAAAAAGCGCACCCCATCGACAGCCAGCAAGCGGGATTCGTCGGTCATGGTTTTTCCTCTTTCGGCAAGGGGCCGTTGTCATTGCCGCTTTTGGCCGATGACGACAACGGCGGCGTCAAGGGCAAGGTCACGGTAAAGCAGGTGCCCTGGTTGGGCTTGCTTTCGACGGCGATCGTGCCGCCCATTTCAGACACCAGCCCGTAGGTGACGGACAGGCCCAAACCGGTTCCCGCGTGGCCTTCACGGGTGGAAAAAAACGGCTCGAAGACTCGCTTCAAATCCGCCTCGGAAATGCCGTGCCCCGTGTCGGCCACCGCCACCCAAATGGCGCCCTTTCCCTGGCGGCAGATGGCGATATCCAGCCGTCCTCCGTTTTGCATGGCGGCAAAGGCATTGTTGATCAGATTGAGAAAGATTTGTTGGAGGTTCCCCAGATCGCTTTCGAAGGCCGGAATTTTTCCCTGGGTCGATACGGATATGGAGATATTTCGCCGCTCGGCTTCCTTTTCCAGGAACGCCAGGATCTGGCGGATGACGGCCTCGATGTCCACAGTTTCCACGGATGCCTCCATGTGCCGCGAAAAATCCAGTAGTCGGCGCGTGATGGTGCCGCAACGCCGCACCGATGCCAGCACGGCCTCGATCTGATCGATCAATTTTTCGTTGCCGGTTCTGTCCTGGTTGATGGTGAGCAGGTCTTTGATCAAACCGGCTTTCTGGTTGATGATGGCCAGGGGATTGTTGACTTCGTGGGCCACCCCGGAGGCCAGTCGTCCGATGGAAGCCAGTTTGTTGGCGTATTCCACCTGGTGCAGGGCATGGACGCGGTGCTGGTCAGAGGCGTGGATGCGGTTGACCAGGTAGGTGGCCACGCCCACGATGGAGGCCAGAATCAGGACAACGCTGAACAGCAGAAAGCCGATCAGTTGCATTCTCGGTTTGAACCACAGGTCCATAATTTCCGACTGCTGGCGGATCATCATCAGCACAAAAGGGCTGTCGGCGATGGGGGCCATACCTACCAGCACAGGCCACCCGGCCCGGTCCACGTCCCGGGAAACCCGGGTCCCGTCGATCTCTTCGGGTATGGAAAAAGGAATGGGTTCGAATCGTCCCCCGTAATGTCGGGACGGTGTCTGGAGCACGCCCTGCCGGTTCACGATAAAGACATCGTCACGCCCGTCCATGGCCAGTTGGGACACCGGAACGTCGAAGAGATCGGCATCCAGGGTTGCCCTCAGCACAAAAAATCCGCCGTCGCTTACACGCTGTCGAATGGCGATGACCAGTTGATGCTTCTGTCCGGAATTTTTGGTTACATCACTGATGAAAAACCCGTTGGCGACCGCATGATCGAAGCATTTGCCCGGCTCCAGGCGGCTGCCGGCCGCGACATGAAAGCCGGCGCAGGCCCGAATATTGCGGTCGGCGTCCACCACATCCAAATCGACGAATCCGCCCATGATGTGCTGCAGCCGATCCAGGAGAATTTCCAACCGTCCGGGCCGGGTCAACGCGTCCAGGCCGTTGTCCCGCGCGATGAAAACCAGGGCCGCCCTGCGTTGGGAAAGGAGAAAGGAGATGCTGCGCCAGGTGTTGGAGACCGCGCGGGACACGGCCATTTTCGCCTCGTTTTCAAACGCCTGGCGGGTAAGCCGGTAGTCCATCAGCGCCATGACCAGAAGAGGCGTAAGCGTCACCACCGTGGTGAAAGATACGATCATCAACCACTTTCGCCGGAAGCTGTATTGCCGGTTTCCCGGTCCGGAGGCCGAATCCAGGTGATCCCAGAAACGCGGCTTCAGTTTGGAAAGGATTCCCATCATCGGTCGCTACGCCTTAAGTTGTTGGATCTTTTCATGGGCCTTTTTCAAGGTGGCGCTCAATTCGTCGATATCCACCGGTTTTTGCAGATAGGCGAAGGCGCCCAACTGCATGCACTGCTGGCGGTCCTTTTCACTGCCGTGGCCGGTGAGGACGATAACCTCGATCTCCGGCCGGGTGGCTTTCACCTGCCTGAGAATTTCCATGCCGTCGATGCCCGGCATTTTCAAATCGATGATCATCACTTCGGGTTCATCGTTTTTGACCAGGGTCAGGGCGGATTCACCGTCGTAGGCCACCGCCGAGCCCATGTCCCTTAGCTGGAGCCGTTCGGAAAGGGTCTGGACGAACTCGCGCTCGTCATCCACCAGAAGCACCCTGGAAGGAACTTCGAAATTATGCTTGCGATAGATAGTTGCCTCGTGAAAATCTTTGCCCACCCTGGTGGATACCGATTCCACCCCGGGAAGGGCCCCGGCGATGGCCTTGAGTTCCTCCTCCAGGCGGGCCAGCATCAGCACCTGCTTGTTGATGGTCAGCACCACGGCGCCATTTTCTGCGGTGACCGAGACGTCGTGGCCGGCCCGGCACAATTCCATTTCGACGGCGGCCGCGAGGAGAAAATCTTTCTGGGCCTGAGAAGAGGCGTTGGTGCGGCGAACGGCATCCTTGATCAGGTTTTCCTCGATCAGTGCGCCCGCCCGGGCCACATCCATGCGGTTCATGGGAATGACCATATCGTAGAGGCTGGCGTCCCATGGGTCCTTGGCGGAAAACAGGGCGTCGGTCCAGGCGCTGCTGTCGGCATCGGCGGCATGGATCTGTTTCTGGGCCTCTTTTTGGCCGATCTCCCCGATGGCTTCGGCCTGCTCCAGGCGATACGGCATTTCGGCGATGATGCACACCCGCAATACGTGGCTGACGGTTTGCGGAATCAAAAGGCCGCAGAACCCGTCGACCAGGGCGGGGCCTTTTTCCAGTTCGACGGCCAGCGCCTTACGCAGGCAGGCGATGGAGCACTCCTTTTCGTGGGTGAATGTGTTGAAAACGGAGGTCCTGGCCGAAAAGGCGCGCCGGATTTTATTTTCCTGGATGCCCGAAGCCTCGGCGGCTTTTTGGACAATCCGGTCGTCGGTGATCAGGCGGTGACCGGTACTGTCGATGACATCCTGGATGACCGCGTCGGCACTGCAGTGGCGTCCGCTGAAAATGGTAATCACAGACATCGTCAGGCTCCTTTGAATTCACGGGTGGGTGCAAGGGTCCGAACCGAAGTCAGGGGGCAGTTCTTCTCGCTGCCTCCCCGATGGGTCTGCTCGTGAATGGCTCGAATCGCTTGTTTGAAAGTTGGATAAAAATGGTTTTCTCCGATTTTATGGAGCAGGTGGGTTCTTCGCAGCACCCGCATTACCGGCTCGTGAACGCGGCACAGCGAAATATCGATGCCGGCGCTTCTCACCCGATCCACCACCAGAGAAAGGGATTCCTGGCCCGAGGCGTCGATGTCGTTGACGGCTTCGGCGTCAACGATAATGTGCTTGAGCAAGCGCTTCATTTTCCGGCGCAGCCGGATCTGGTCTTCCAGGTAGCTGGCATTGGCGAAAAAAAGCGGGCCGTCGAAACGCACCACGTCAATATAGCGGCACTCTCTCAGACCGTGGGTGACGGCATCGTGGAGGGTTTTGTCCAGTCCCAAAGAGAGATCCACCACGTTGGGCCGCATGCTGCGATAGAGAAATACGCTCAAGGAGAGCCCCACGCCAACCAGGATGCCGCGGTCCAGGTGCGGGGCGAAGACCAGGGTGCAAACGAAGGTGACGATGGAAATAGCGCCGTCATACCACTGGGCCCTCCAGGCTTGAACGAATCCCCTGGCGTTGATCAGCCCCGCTACAGCCATCATGATGATGGCCGCCAGCACGCTCTGGGGAAGATGATAGAGCAGCGGTGTGAAGAAAAAGAGGGCCGCCACCACGGCCAGGCTGGCGATGGCGCTGGAGAAGCCCGAAACGGCACCGGCCTGGAGGTTGACGGCCGAGCGGGAGAACGACCCGGCCACGGGATAGCTTTGGGACAGCGAACCCATGGCATTGGCCAGCCCCTGGCCGATGAGTTCCTGATTGGGGTCGATGCGCTGGCCGGTTTTGGCGGCCATGGCCTTGGCAATGGAGATGGCCTCCATGAATCCCAGCAGAGCGATGATGGCTGCCGATGGCATCAGGGCCAGGACGCTGTGGCCGTCCACGGCGGGCAGCCTGAACGCGGGAAGTCCCGTGGGGATGGCGCCGACAACGGCCCCTCCGCTGGTAAAAGGCAGGGCGGCGGTATCCAGCGGCCGCCGGCCGACCGCCAACCGCCAGATTCCGTCAATTTTCTTCAGGTCCGGCGGCCGCTTGCCGCGACTGAAAAGGCGCACCGTTCCGTCTTCGTGCCTGCCGGGTTCGAAGAGCAGGCCTCGGATTCGGCTGCGATGGCCTCGGACAATCCTGTTTTTCAATGCCATGTGATAGTTCAACAGATCCAGATCGTGCTGCGCTGCGATGGCGATGAGGCGGTGGCCGTCCGCGTTGGCTTCTTTGAGACGGTCGTTGATTTGGTTGCGCTCCGCCTGCATCCGTTCCAACTGGCTGGTTTCGGCGTTGAATTTTACGATCAGGGTGCGCAGGTCGGCATCCGCCAAAGCCGCAAGGGGCTGGTTCTGACGCTGTTCGAAACCGGTCGCCCAACTGATCAGGGTGGTGGCGGCCACGGCAACCAGCACGCCGGGAATGCGCGGTGAAATTTTTTTAAGGCCCATCATGACCGCGAAAGCGAACAGGGCCATCATCAGCGTCGGCCAGTGGGTGTAGTTCATGCTGGCTTGCACCACCTCAGCCACCGTCTGAAGGTGATTGCCGCCCGAGTCCACGGCAACGCCGAACAGCTTGGAGAGCTGTCCCGTGGCGATGATGATGGCGGCTGCGTTGGTAAAGCCGTTGATCACCGGGTGGGATAAAAAGTTGACCACCAGCCCCAGGCGCATGACGCCCAGGCAGAACTGGAGCAGCCCCACCATCAGAGAAAGCAGGGCCGCATAACCGATAAAAGCCGGACTCCCGCCGGCGGCCAGCGGCTGCAGGGCAACGGCAGTCATCAAAGACACCACCGCGACCGGTCCGGTGGCCAACTGTCGGCTGGAACCGAACAGCGCCGCGATGGTGGGCGGCAGAAAGGCGGCATACAGGCCGTAATAGGCCGGCAGACCGGCCAACTGAGCGTAGGCCATGGACTGGGGAATGAGCACCAGGGCTACGGTCAGGCCGGCAAACAGGTCGCTTTTCCACTGGCGTTTGCCGTAATCGGGCAGTGATTCCAAAATGGGCAGCAGCCTCTGCCAGAAAGGACTGCCGTGTGTCAGTGGCGTTCGCTCCATGGCAGTCTACCGGCCTCTCGTCAGAAGCCTGTGGCAGGCGGCCATCAGGCTGTCGTAAAGGGTGCCGGCATCGTAGACGCGGTAGGTGTTGAGCCGTACGATGCCGTCGACCATGGCAAAAAGAACCATGGCCGTTTTACGCGGATCATCCACCGCAACCGATCCGTCTGTCGTTCCCGCCTGGATTCCCTCTTCGAAAATGTCCAGCAGACAGGTGTAGATGGCCTCCAGATGGTTTCTGCAGACCGGGCTGGTTTCGGCCATTTGATAGGGATAGTGACGGTGCAGAATCAGAAACTGCTCTTCCATGGTCGCCGCTAGGTGAAGATAGAAGGCCACCGCCGTCTCCACCATTTCCATGCCGTTGCGGACCGACCGGGTCTTCTGGTGGCAGTCGAACTGCTCGACGATATCCTCCTTCACGTTCTTTAAGACCTCTAGGAAAAGGGCTTCCTTGTTCTTAAAATGATGGAAGATGGTGCCGGTGGCCGCACCGGTAGCGGCGGACAACTCGGCCATGGCCGTCCCTTTGAACCCGTTGCGGGAAAAGAGCCGCGTGGCGGCGGCAAGGATTGCATTTCGTTTGGACATGTGCTACCTGTCGGATAAAAAACCAACCGAACGATCAGTCGGTTTTTTCTTATTAAAGATGCCGGCAAGAAATGTCAATAGGTAAAGTAGACCTGATCGAAACCAGGAGAAACAGCATGCGTCAAGCGTTCCCCGAAAAAGCCGAACTGCTGAAAAAATTGAAGCAGGCCGGTTTCGCCGTTCCCGATTTTATTTACCTGCCTGCCGAGGATTTCGAAAACGAGAATTTCGAGGCCCTGGAGAAGTTTCTGGAAAAACACCGGGAAAGCTTCAAGGTGATCGCCCGCAGCGCCCACCCGCAAGAGCGCTGCTTCAAGGGAGGAACCTTCGATTCGCTGGAAACCTATGCCGATGTGGGCGGCATCCGATATGCCCGCAACAAGATGATCAAGCTTGCCGCAACCAGCCGGCACCTTTGCATTGCCAGGCAGCAGCACTTCAATCGTGCTCCGGACCTGGATCTCGATCAGATGGGCGTCATCGTCATGCCGTTTATCGACGGGGCCAGCGTCATGGCCAAAATGATCGGCCGCGACTGGGAGTTCGGCTACTGCCGGGACCGCATCCACAAGGTGCAGAGCGAGCCCTACATTACCCGCACGCCCCACGACCGGCGGCTGATGCAGTTGTCCGAGGACATCCAGAAGCATCTGGGTTTTCGCTGCGAAATCGAATACATCGTTTCGGCAGATGGCGACATCCACGTGGTGCAGGCCAAGGATATCTCCAGTATCGAAATCCTGGACGAAGAAGAGAGCCGGCGTTCCATCGTCCTGGACGGCATCCGCAGAATCCGCAAGCGTCGTAACTACCGGGAGCGGCCGGTTTACGTGATGGACAACAAGGCGTTTTACATCGATGTGATTTCGCAGTGCGAAGAGTTGGTGAACGAATGCACTGCGCCGGTGGATATGGATATTTCCCGGATCATCCGATCGATCGAGGCCTATCAGGCCGATATGGAGGCGTTCGCTTTGCGCCATCAGCGCTACGCCGTTTTGGGACTGACCATTCAGGATCCGGTGGAGCTGTATCAGATCGCCAACCACTATCTGGACGATACACCGGAACTGCAGGCCGAACTGTCCAAAGCCCTGCATCACAACCTGTATCAGATCGACATCTTTATTTCCGAGGCCGATACCCTTATCGCCAAGGACAAGTTTCGCATCAACCTGTGCAGCCACGATGCCTACGGAATCGACACGGTTCGCAACCCCTTGTGGAGCGTCTACTGGTATGTGGACCGCCACGAAGCGGTGGTGCAAGAATTCAGGCGGGTCGGCTTCAAGACCGGCGATACCGTCGGCATCGACATCAACGTCGATGACAAGCCCATCGTTCACCGGCTGTAAAGGTGGGGTCCGGTCTCCCGGTTTCGGGCGGCGTCAGGGATCGAAAAAATCCTTGAGGCGGATCACATCAGCCTGTTTGTTTTCTGTATCTTCCCGATTTTGAATGGCGCCCCGGCGTTTTTTCTTGCGGATCTGGTCCACGATCCCCTCGAGCTTGGGGTTGTCGGCGATCAGCTCCTGGATCTGGATTTCCAGGGCCTTCCAAAGCGACTCAAGCTTTTGGGTGTCCAGTGAAACCGATACCATGTCGGAAAGCACCCGCGCCAGTTGGATCAGCATGCCATGGTGGACGATGCCCTGCAGATAGGCCGGGCAATGGCACCACAAACTGGCTCCCGGCAGCCCCCTTTTCACACAGGCGTCCAGAATGAGGGTGTGGATCGCACTGGGACCGTTGTAGTTGATGGGACGCACCTCGTGCCGGGTGAAAACCTCGGCGTAATCGTCGCCTGTCGTGAATGCGGATATGATCCGATCGGTGTGCAGGACGCTGTCGAACATGCTGCCCAGGCTGATCAGTCCCCGGGCGCCCACATTCAGGGCCAGATCTGCCAGATCCTTGCAGAAGCGCTGCCAGTTCAGGCTGGGTTCGTCGGCGACCAGGATCAGCAGATCGCCCTGATCGGAGTCGCTTTTTACAGCGAAAAAGCTGCCCCCCGAAGCGTGGATCGATTTCAGCCGGCCGTCTTCGATGCGAACCTCCGGCCGGTTTTCGTCGTAGCGATAGCAGGCATCGGAATCGATACGGCCCAGGGCTCTCCCTTCAAGGGAATCGACCATGAAGGTGGCCATGGCGGAGGCGACCTCCAGGGCGTTGCCCCAGCCCCGCAGGCCGACGACGAGCGTCGGTGACGCCAATGCGGGCATCGTTTCCAACTGCAAGGTTGCGAATTTCATGGCTTCATTGTCAGCCGGAATGCACCGGCTGTCAACAGCCAAACGCGGCCACCCTTCCATTTGAATCCGTGCGGGTGGCAGCATCCGGCTTAAAACGATCCGACTGAATTGGATGTGGAGTATCGGCGGTTACTTGCGTTCTTTATAAAAATCGGGATAAAGCTGGCGGGCGCATTCCGGACAGATTCCATGGGTGAAATCGGCGTTGGAATGGTCGGTAATGTATTCCTCGATCGGTTGCCAGGTTTGATTGTCGTCATTGCGAATCCGTTTGCAGGAGGCACAGATGGGCAACAGACCGCTGAGCGTTTTGACCTCGTCCAGGGCCTTTTGCAGTTGGGCGATCAACGCCTTTTGCTCAACGGCCGCCTGGTGTTTGACCCTGGCGATTTCGATGGCGGACCGCAGTTCGTTGATTTCATAGGGTTTGATGATATAGCCATAAGGGTTGGTCGCAATGGCACGCTCGAAAACTTTCCGGTCGGAGAGGCAGGTCATGTAGATGACCGGTACGTCCGAGCGTTCGGAAATCCTGGCGGCAGCTTCGATGCCGTTCATCTCGCCCTTCAGCAGGATGTCCATGGTGACCAGGTCGGGATGATGCCGGTAGAACCTTCCGATGGCTTCCAACCCCGTCTCGGCGGTAGCGACCACCTCATAGCCCAAACTTTCCAGGCGTGCGCAGAGCACCGTGGATACGTTGGGATCGTCTTCCACCACCAGGAGGCGGATTTTACGATTCAAAGAGGGCCTCCTTTCGTCCGGAATCCGTAATGAACGCAATTTTTGTACGAAATGGTTCCTTTTATGCACAGATTTAACCGCATTGCCGAAATCCTGGCCGGGAAGCAGCCGGCTGCTTTTCCCGTGCATCCGCCAGGTAATAGGCGTTTTTCCTGGTTTGGACTGAAAGGACCAGAGGAATGCCGTTGGCGGTCACATCTGATTCCAGCAAGTTTCCTGCCATGTCGGATGCTTTTTGAACGTTTCTATTCATAGGAACAAAAAGTTCTTGACACCCGGTTCAAAAGCACTTACACATGATTCAACTTTTTTTTAATTGAGAGCTGTAAAATGGATCGATTCCTGAACATGCAAGACAGAGCCGCAGTATTGCCGCAGACTTGGCGCTGGCCTTTTTGGCGGCTCGTGCATGCCCGCGGGATCTGATCCGTTCCGAAAATCCAAAACAGACCATCGCGGGCACAGTCATCCATGCCTGCGATAACCGATGCAGGGTCGTGGAGACTATCACGGCCCTTTTTGTTGGCAGAGAGGAAGAGATATGCGACTGAAAGCGTTTCCCGACCGGACGCGGTTCGAAGACCTGGCCCGCGCCTGCAACGTGATTCCGGTGTGCCGGGAAATTCTGGCGGATATGGAAACCCCGGTTTCCTTGCTTAAAAAATGCTGCGATGCCAAAGGGCAGGGGCCTGATGAGCCGGTTTTTTTGCTGGAAAGTGTGGAAGGCGGCGAAAAATGGGGTCGTTACAGCTTCCTGGGCATTTCGGCGCGGGCCGATGTGCGGGTTCTCGGCGATCGGGTGACCATTGCCGAAAACGGGTGCAAGGAAGATCATCCCCACGGTGGTGATCCGTTGGCCACCTTGCGCGGTTTCATGAATCGTTTCCAGCCGGCGGAAATGCCGGAGCTTCCCCGCTTCTGGGGCGGTCTGGTGGGATATCTGACCTACGAAATGGTCTCTTTTTTCGAGCGCATTCCCAACCGGCTGCCCGAAGACGCGCCCCTGGCCCATTTTATCGTCTGCGACGAGCTGCTGATTTTCGACAACATCCGCAACACCATGACCTGTGTGGCTATCGCGTTCACTGAAGACGGCCAGGATCCGGGCAAGGCCTATGCGGATGCGGTAAAGCGGCTGGATGCCATGGAACGGCGTATGGGCGGCCGGACGGCAGCGCCCGCCCAACCTGCCGGCGGCAGTCCGGTTATCGTCCCGCTGCTGGAGGAGCAGGCCTTCAGGGACCGGGTCGTTGCCGTCAAGGATTATATCCGACAGGGGGAGGTCATCCAGACCGTTATCTCCCAGCCTTTTCAGTGCCCCGCGCCGGAAGACATCCTCGAGGTTTATCGCGCCCAGCGGTATGTGAATCCGTCGCCCTACCTCTATTTTTTCCGTTTCGACGAGATGGCCCTGGTGGGCTCCTCCCCGGAGACCATGGTTCGGCTGGAAAACCAGGTGGCCACCCTGCGGCCTATCGCCGGAACGCGCCCCCGGGGAAGCAGCGAACAGGAGGACCGGGCCCTGGCCTCGGAACTGCTCGCCGACGAAAAGGAGCGGGCCGAACACCTGATGCTGGTGGATCTGGGCCGCAACGATCTCGGCCGGGTGGCCCGCACCGGCACCGTGCAGGTGACGGATCTGATGGTGGTGGAGCGCTATTCCCACGTGATGCACCTGGTTTCCAATATCAATTGCGATCTGGAAGAAGATGTCGACGCCTGGGATCTGCTGCGGGCTTCGTTTCCGGCCGGCACCCTTTCCGGGGCGCCCAAGGTGCGGGCCATGGAAATCATCGACGAACTGGAGCAGAGCCCGCGGGGGCCTTACGGAGGTGCAGTGGGGTACGTATCGTTCAGCGGCAACATGGATCTGGCCATCACCATTCGCACGGCCTGTGTCGCCGATGGCGTTCTCACCGTGCGGGCCGGTGCCGGCATCGTGGCCGACTCCCAGCCGGAAACCGAGCGCCTGGAAACCGTCAACAAGGCCATGGCGATCCAGCGGGCGTTGGAGTTGACTCGCCAGGGCAACGGACAACCTTAGAAAACCCAATTCCTTTCGTTGGCCATCGTTTTGCCCGGCCCGAAAAGGAGGTTTACCATGATACTGATGATCGATAATTACGACTCCTTTACCTATAACCTGGTCCAATACCTGAAGCAGATCGGAGAAGAGGTGACCGTCCGGAGAAACGATACGGTCGGTGTGGTAGAGATTGAACGGATGGCCCCCAATGCCATCGTCATTTCCCCGGGACCTGGCCGGCCGGAATCCGCCGGCGTATCACTGGAGACCATCCGGAGATTTTCGGGAAAGATTCCCATTCTCGGCGTCTGTCTGGGGCACCAGTCCATCGCCCATGCTTTCGGCGGCAAGGTGACGTTCGCCCAGCGGCTGATGCACGGCAAGACGTCGGCCGTCACCGCAGACGGCAAGGGAATCTTCGGCGGCATCAAGAAGGCCTTCCAGGCCATGCGCTACCACAGCCTGGCCGTGGAAAGGCAGAGCCTGCCGGACTGCTTGGAAGTGACTGCCACCGCCGACGATGGGGAGATCATGGGCATCCGGCACCGGGACCACGTCACCGAGGGGATTCAGTTTCATCCCGAATCCATCATGACGCCGGTGGGAAAAAGACTACTGCGTAATTTCATAAAATTGGCGGTTTCGTAAGAAGCCCGATATCGGCGAACCGCGTTCATCCCTCGTCACTGTGGAGTATGACTGATACGCCTTGCTCCTCGGGACTCGCAAGCCTTGATCTCGGGCTTCTTACGAAACCGCCGGCGACGAGATTGGCAATGGATTCATTGCAAAATATAAAATTTAGGGAGATTTAAAATCATGTTTAAAGAGCATCTCGCGAAAATTATCGGCCGAACCGATTTGACCGAGGCCCAGACGGCCGAGATGATGTCGGACATCTTCGAAGGCCGGACAACGGATGCCCAGGTGGGCGCCATGATGGCGGCCCTGGCCACCAAGGGCGAAACCTTCGAAGAGCTGGCCGGTGCGGCCCGGGCCATGCGAAAAAAGGCCCACCGCATCCAGGCGGCCACCTCGCCGGTGGTGGACACCTGCGGAACCGGCGGCGACGGACTCAAAACCTTCAACATTTCTACCACGACGGCCTTTGTCGTGGCCGGGTGCGGAGTGACCGTGGCCAAACACGGCAACCGCAGCGTTTCTTCCAAATGCGGCAGCGCCGATGTGCTGGAGAGCCTGGGGGTCAAGCTGGACACCGACCCCGAGGTGGTCGAAGAGGCCGTTCAGGAGATCGGCATCGGTTTTCTCTTCGCCCCGCTTTACCACAGCGCCATGCGCCATGCCATGAAGGCGCGCACGGAAGTGGGCTTGCGCAGCATTTTCAACATGCTGGGGCCGCTGACCAATCCGGCCGGTGCCAACTGCCAGCTGCTGGGCGTTTTCGCTCCCCATCTCACCGAGATGTTTGCCGAGGCCCTGCGTTTGCTGGGCGCCAGGAGCGCCTTCGTCGTTCACGGACACGATGGATTGGACGAGATTTCCGTGTGTGCGCCCACGCGGGTTTCCCAACTGGAATCGGACCAGATTCGCACCTATGACATTTACCCCGAGCAGTATTTCGGTCAATTTGCCCAGCCTGAGGAGATGAGCGGCGGCGATCCCGAGCAGAACGCGGCCATTACCCGAAAGATTCTGGAAGGAGAAAAAGGCCCCAAACGCGACGTGGTGCTTCTCAATACCGCCGCGGCCCTGGTGGCCTGCCAGAAGGCGGAGGATTTGAAAGAGGGCATTGCCAGGGCCGAGGCCGCCATCGACAGCAAAGCGGCTATGGACAAGCTGGACGCTTTGGTGGAGTATACTCAGGAAAATGGATAAATAAAGTCTCATGGCGACAGATTTTCTCAATCGGATCATCGAACAGAAAGGGCAAGACATTGCCCAGGCCAGAAAGGTTTTCGCCGAATCCCGACTGGAGGAGCTGGCTCGGCAGCGCCAGGATTTCCGGTCCCTTTATGCGTCCCTGGCACGGGAAGGTGCCGGCGCCAATATCATTGCCGAAATCAAGCGGGCCTCCCCGTCCAAGGGAGACATTTGTGCGGATCTGGATGCCGCCGATGCGGCCTGCCAATATGAAAAGGGCGGCGCGGCGGCTGTCTCGGTGCTTACCGATACCACCTTTTTCAAAGGGCATCTCGATGACCTCTGGGCAGCACGATCCGCCTGCGCGCTGCCGGTGCTGCGTAAGGAATTCATCATCAGCCGCTACCAGGTGTACGAAGCGGCCGCGGCAGGCGCCGATGCCATTTTGCTCATTGTTCGAATTCTCAGCCGGGAAAAGCTGGATCAATTGTACGCCCTGTGCCGCAAACTGGGGATGGATGCCCTCGTGGAGATTCACTCGCCCGAGGAAGCCTGCATCGTTGCCGCCTCGGACGTCCGCCTGGTGGGCATCAACAACCGCAACCTCAATTCCTTCGAAACCGATATTGCCGTTGCCATGGAACTGGTTTCGAAGCTCGGCCCCGGTCAACTGCCCGTGGCGGCCTCCGGTATATCGGGACCCGACGATGTGCGCCGGAACCTGTCTTTCGGTATCCGCAATTTCCTGGTGGGCGAGAGTATCGTGCGCGCTGAGGATTCGGCTCGATTCATCGAAGAACTGAAGGCGGCGGGCGCTTCCAGCGGTGGTGCTGTCGAGTGAACGCCATGACTGCCGCCTCCCCGCAGGATATCAATCGCCTTCCAACGCCTCAAGTGAAGATCTGCGGGTTGACCCAACCCCGCCAGGCAAGGGATTGTGCCGATCTGGGCGCCGATGCCATCGGTCTGGTTTTTTTTCCCAAAAGTCCTCGCAATGTCACGGTAGAGCAGGCCCGGACCATCGTGGCGGCGTTGCCGCCAACGGTGGCCGCGGTTGGCGTTTTCGTGAACGCCTCCGTTGATTTCATTATGGAGCGGGTGAACCGATGCGGCCTTTCCATGGCCCAACTCCACGGCCGGGAGACGCCGGAACTGGCCCTGCGTTTGCTGAGCGAGGGGGTTGGTGTCATCAAGGCGCTTTTCGTGGATGGCGCACCGGGGTTGAGCGACGCCGGGGCCTACCGGGCGGATGCCTTTCTGGTGGAATGCGCCAAAGGCCCTTTGCCCGGGGGCAACGCCATGGTATGGGATTGGGGCGCGGCCCGCGATTTCGGAACGCGTCACCCGCTGGTGCTGGCCGGCGGCCTGGCACCGGACAATGTCGCCGACGCCATCGGGGCCGCTTTGCCTGCGGCGGTGGATGCCAGTTCGGGGTTGGAGGCCTCGCCGGGGCATAAGGACCTCGATAAGGTCGCCCGAATGCTGGCCGCTGTTAAAAAAACCGGCAAGGCCTATGCCGGCAGCAGGCTGAGGCCTGTTTTCCGTCCCAGAGGAGATTGTCTTCATGGCTGATCCCGAAGAAATGCTGGTCATTCCCTATCGGCAATTGAGTGCCGAGGCACTGCTCGGACTCATCGAGGAGTTCGTTACCCGCCACGGGACCGATTCGGGTTACACCAGGGGATCGCTGGAGGAAAACGTGGCCATGGTTCGAAGGCAGCTTGACGCCGGGGAGGCCTTGGTCGTATTCGATGATCGCACTCAGACCTGTAATATTTTACCCGCCGAGACACTGCGAAAAGATGCTCGAAAGCCTTTTTGACTTCCAACCAATGCAATTTGAATAGGAAAACCATGAAAACTATCGGCGCCCATGTGTCCGCCTCCGGCGGTGTGGAAAACGTTCCATTGAACGCCAAAAAAATCGGAGCCACGGCCTTTGCTTTGTTCACCAAAAACCAGCGGCAATGGAAGGCCAAACCACTTTCCGGCGAATCCATCCGCAAGTTCAAGAAAAACTGCGCGGACGCCGGATATTCGCCGGATCAGATCCTGCCCCACGACAGCTACCTGATCAACTTGGGGCATCCCGAGCAGGCCGGATTGGAGAAATCGCGCAATGCGTTCATCGACGAGATGCAGCGCTGCGAGCAGTTGGGCCTGATGTTTCTCAACTTTCATCCGGGCAGCCATCTCAACAAGATCACCGAAGAGGCCTGCCTGGCCCGCATCGCCGAGTCGATTAATCTGGCTCTGGAAAAGACTGCCGGCGTGACCGCCGTCATCGAGAACACGGCCGGGCAGGGGACCAACATGGGCCATCGTTTCGAGCATCTGGCCGCCATTATCGACGGCGTCGAAGACAAAAAGCGGGTGGGCGTCTGCCTGGATACCTGCCATACCGTTTCGGCCGGCTACGACCTGATCACCGAGAAGGGATACGAGAAGGCATTGGCCGACTTCGATGCGGTGGTTGGATTTTCCTTTCTCAAGGGCGTTCACCTGAACGACGACAAGAAGGCCCTGGCCAGCCGCGTGGACCGCCACGCCAGCCTTGGAGAAGGCACCCTGGGGCTGGGTGTCTTTCGCCGAATCATGAACGATCCCCGCTTCGACGGCATGCCGCTGATCCTGGAAACGCCGGACAGCGACCGCTGGGCCGAAGAGATCCGCATGTTGAAGGGGATGATCGAATCGTGAGAAAAACCGAAATGTGCGATCTATCCTGACGGTGTTAACGCTTCATAAACATGAATTCTAACCAAAAATACGGATTGAATGAATTTGAAAAGGAGCATCGCCCCCTGACATTTGGAGAGGCCCTGGAAAGCTGTCGCCTGGGGTGAGAAATCAGTCAGTCTGACATGGCAGGAAAAATCGGCATTTTTGCGCAAAGCCTTTTTATGCAACTATAGGGTTTACGACACCTTTGCTGATGATGTTTTGAGTAACATCTTAAATATACTCGCTATCCTAAATAAAAAAGTATACGCATTAAATTTATTCTTTTCCATATTTTTTGATCAACGCCTCATACAGATTTTCCTTGTATATATTTTCAACGATTCGTTTAAGAATTATCCGGATTTTTTGAGGGAGTCCTTTTCTCACAAATATCCATTGTTTTTTGTTGCCCTCAATCATAATAACCTTCCCAAAATCGGCAGGGGTGAACCCTACCTCCTGCATCCAGTAATAATAAGCAGGCTCGGAAAAGACGGCTCCGCTATATGGCCGACTGTACAACATTTTAATAATCTGCTGGTAACTGTGCACCCGAGTGATCTCTTTCGGCGGCAGTCCATCCAGTTGCGGATAAGAGGCAGAATGATGATAGATTAATTTCTGTCCCTTGAAATCCTCAATTTTCTGAATCCCGGATCCCTTTTTGGCAACGACAATCACATTAATGTTAAATTGTACGGCCAATTTTTCTCCAGCATCCAAAGCAGCCTGGTGTGCCTGAGACGAGATCAGATCAATCTTTCCATTCTTCAGCATCTGGTACATTCTGTTGTGAGGTAGAATTTTATTGGTAAATGAAAACCCAGACCGGATACCGATTTCCTGATTCAGTTCATAGATAATTCCGTGTTTATCATGCTGCGAATCTTCCCAACCGTATGGAGGAAGATCCATCGTGCCAATTTTCAGGGTGGTGAATTCCTCAGCTGGCTGTTGTGCTTCAGCGACGGTTACAGCACATGTCCATATGACAAAACACCAAAGGCATACTGTATACAGTTTCATCTGATTGCATTTTGTCACTACTCCCCCCCCTTTTCAGGATGATAGATTGAGGCAATAATCGCATTTTCGCGCTTCAAAACGCAAAGAATAATTTTTAAAACCTTTTTTCCGGCAAACGGGATTACGTGCCGCTACAAACATTCAAGAGAGTCTTTAGCTACATGGCGTAGGTAACCATAAATGAGTTGCTGACTCCCTTGGCTGCCCGATGTCCGCAGGTTTGCTCCGATCTCACCGAATCTTTGGCGTTAACCGCCGCGATGCAAGTAGGGGCGATCGGCCGGTCGCCCTTACTATGACGTTTGCCTTAATCTGCGGCAAGCTCAACAATTGCCCGATTTAGACGATATATAACCTGGATTCTGCAAGGATCGGTATTTATATTATTGATGTTTAATGGGACGCGTTGAACGCTCCCGACAGGAACGTAGAACAACCGACATGCAAACAGGTGCGCATCATATGGACATGCAGACGCAGTTGAACACGATTATAGACCAGATCGGCCGCACGGTGCTGGGCAAGCAGGAGCAAATCAAAATGGCGCTGACTTGCCTTTTTGCCGGCGGGCATCTGCTCATCGAGGACATTCCGGGCATCGGCAAGACCACTTTGGCCAAGGTGCTTTCCCGTTGCATGGGCCTAGAGTTCAGGCGGGTTCAGTTCACCAGTGACATGTTGCCTGGCGACATCCTGGGAAGCTCGGTTTTCGACCGCAATACCGGCGGATTCGTTTTCCATCCGGGACCGGTATTCACCCAGGTGCTGCTGGCCGACGAAATCAACCGCGCCACGCCCAAAACCCAGAGCGCCCTGCTGGAAGCCATGGAGGAGGGGCAGGTGACCAGCGACGGGGAAACCCGCCGGTTGTCCGACCCTTTTTTCGTCATTGCCACCCAGAATCCCATGGAGCTTTCCGGAACATTCCCTTTGCCCGAATCCCAACTGGACCGTTTCCTCATGCGCATCGAACTGGGCTACCCGGACCGCGAGGCGGAACGTGAACTGCTGGTCGGCGATCCGGCCAAGCGCCAGGCCCTGGCCGACACCCGGCAGTGCCTGACGCCGCAGGACGTGCTGGCCCTTCAAAAACAGGTCGATGCGGTTCACGTGGCCGACGCCTTCCTGGACTACCTTCAGGATCTGTTGGCCTTTACCCGTTCGGGCACCCACTTTCACATGGGGCTTTCGCCGCGGGCGGGCCTGGCGCTGATGCACGCGGCCAAATCCTGGGCATTCATCAGCGGCAGGGATTACACGCTGCCTGAAGACCTTCAGGCCGTCCTGATCCCGGTGGTGGGCCACCGTCTTCGCTCCCGTGACGATCTGACGGAGATTCCGGCCCGGCGGCTCAACACCCTTTTCCAGCAGGTACCGGTTTCATGACCCATGTCATTGCTCGCACCTTTTACCGGCTGGTGGGCGTCCACACCCTTCCGGTTACCCTGGGGCTGCGCAACATCTATATCCTGCCCACCGGCTACGGGATGCTTTTCCTGGCGGTGCTGGGAGCCATGCTGATCGGGTCGATCAACTACAACAACAACCTCGGTTTTCTGCTGACCTTTCTGTTGGGCAGCGTGATGCTCACGGCCATGATGCACACCTACGGCATGCTTCACGGCCTGCGCCTGGTTGCGGCCACGGCTGCGCCCGCCTTTGCCGGAGAGCCGGCGATGATCGAAATCGCCATCGACGCCGCCGGACGGCAGCGAAAAGGCCTGCGCTGGTATTTCAACGCCCGGGAAATCGTTGCGCAGGATGCCGAACCCGGACGGCGAACACGGGTATCGGTGCCCGTGCCCACCGTCCGTCGAGGGTTGTTAAATCCCGGACGGCTGCGCATCGTTTCCGAATATCCCACCGGCTTGTTCCGGGCCTGGTCGCGTATTGAAACGGATCTGGCGTGTCTGGTCTACCCCAAACCGGTTTTCGTGCCGCTGAAAATTGCCAGCAGCGCATCGATTCACGGCGAGGGAGAGGCTGTCCCCGCGGCGGGTGTCGACGACTTTCAGGGCCTGCGGAACTACCAGGCCGGCGACCCGCCGGGGCGCATCCACTGGCAATCCTATTCGCGGGGGCAGGGGCTGCACGTTAAAATCTTCGATGGCCTGGCCGGTGCCGATTGGATGCTGGATCTGAATGCGATTCGGGGGGGCGATATCGAACGCAAACTCTCCATCCTCTGCTATCACGTGCTCGAAGGTCACCGTCAGCGCTGCCGGGTGGGGATAAAGCTTTCCGGACAGGCCCAAATCCCCGCCGGAAGGGGCCGGGTCCATCGGGATCGGTGCCTGCGGGCACTGGCCTTGTATGGAAAGGGGTAACGCATGCCAAAGCAGCCTTTCGGCCCACTGATCCTCGCCTTGGCTGTGGCCATGGCTCCCCTCGCGTTTCAACTGTCCCCGTGGGCGATTCTCTGGTGCATGCTTGCCTGGGCCTATGTGTTGATCCGGGAAAGACGCAACTGGCCGCCGGTTTCCCGAACCGTGCGCGTCGTCATTTTCATGGTCGGTCTGGGCGCCGTGCTGGTCTCCGCCGGGCTGCGGTTCGACGGCGGCGATTTTATCGCTCTTCTGGCCGTCATGGCGGGCATCAAGCCGCTGGAGGTCAACAGCCGACGGGACAGCATGATTACCGTCTTTCTGGCTTATTTTTTGACCATCACCAGCCTGTTCGTCTTTGAAAACCTGGCCATGACCCTCTACCTGTTCGTTTCGGTATGGGTGACCACCGGCGTGCTGATTCAAGTCAACGAGCCTGATGGGGCCATGGGCCGTCAGCTGCGGTTGTCCGCCCGCTTGGTACTGGTGGCAATTCCGCTGATGGCCATGCTTTTCCTGCTGTTTCCAAGGCTGTCGGGCAGTTTCTGGGGCTCCCCATGGTCCCGGCAGGGACGTTCGGGCTTTTCCGGAATCATGCGCATCGGTGACGTCAGCCGGTTGGCACTGGATGACGAGCCGGCATTTTCGGTTTCCTTCGATTCGGCGGTTCCAAAAGTGAACCAACTGTATTGGCGGGGAATCGTTTTCCAGCGCTTCGACGGCCGAACCTGGCGGCCGGCCCGCAGTACAAAAGCCCGGCGACACGGCATCGCCGGTGAAAACCTGGCCCGCTATACGGTGATTCTCGAGCCCCACGGCTATCGGCACCTGTTTGCCCTGGACTTGCCGGTAACGGCCAATCCCGTGGCCACCATCATGGAAGACCACACGCTGGTCACCCGCCGCCGCGTTCGCCAACGATTCAGCTACGGTGCCGCCTCGTTCCTGGATTATCGGCAGAAGTCTACCGACCTTCCCGATTCCACCACGCTTGATCTGCCCGCCGGGAAAAATCCCCTGGCATTGGACCTGGGCCAGCGGTGGGCCCGGGAATATGCCGCGCCCGGGGAGATCGTGAATGCCGGCCTGGGTTTTCTCCGGGAAAACGGTTTCGTCTATACCCTGCGGCCGGACCGTTTGGGGCCGGATGCCGTCGACGATTTCTTGTTCTCCAGCCGCAAAGGGTTCTGCGAGCATTTTGCGGCCGGGTTTGCCGTTTTGATGCGGGCTGCCGGTGTGCCGGCGAGGATCGTGGGCGGTTACCAGGGCGGGCGATGGAATGCCCTGGGAGACTTTTTTACCGTGCGCCAATCTGATGCCCATGTCTGGTGCGAGGTATGGCTGCCGGAAAAAGGGTGGGTGCGCGTGGACCCGACCTTTGCCGTGGCTCCCGAACGCATCGATCAAGGTTTGGAACGTGCCCTGGCGCAAGGGGGCCTTGAAGGCTCCTTTGGGCGCGATAAAGGTTGGTGGCAAACCAACTGGATCGACATGCTGGAAATGACTTGGGAAGCGGTGAATATCCGCTGGAATATGTGGTTCATGGGCTTTTCCGCCGAAGATCAGGTGGCCCTCATGAAACGGCTGGGAATATCTCTTGGAAGGCAGGGCGGCTGGATTGTGGTCATGGTTCTGCCATCCCTGTTCATCGTCGTTTGCATTCTTGCGGGCCGTTTGGGCCGGCGGTCACGCAAACCATCCTCCGAGGACAAGGCGCTGAAAATTTACTCCCGGTTTCTTAAAAAGACGGCACGGGCCGGCCTGCCCAAAGCCCCGCACTTGGGACCGCTGGCGTACGCCGCCTGGGTATCCCGAAAGGCTCCGGAGCTAAAGCAGGATGTGGAGAAGATTGCCGGCCTGTATATTGACCTGAGATATGGGCGTGAGGCCGGGGACTCTTCATTGCAGCAATTTCGTCGGCGGGTGAGGCAATTTCGGCCGGGGAGGAGGATTGTCCAAGGTGCCATCCCGGCGGTCGGAAAAAAATGGGTGGATGTGGAGTGAGGAAAAGTGGGTGGAGGATGTTGGCCGGTTTGAGGCAGCATAATCCATGTAGTTGCTTACGTTGAAAGAGGGGATGAGCAGGGGGGATAAGTCGGAATAATTCAACGATTTGGAGGGTGCTGCAGCTTTCAGATTACCTGTACTAAACACCACCCCTTATCAACGTGTGTTTATGAACCATGTATCTGGCGTTCGGGCCAATTACAGATACGATTCTAAAATCAAAAGAGTGGAACGAAGGAAATAGAGGAATGAATTTTATGTATCTGTACTCTTGTTCCTTCGATGAAGATTTTCAATAATCTGCAATCTTGAAAATGCTGATTTCAAGCAGATTTATCGACCTAATCGCAGGTCCGGCTAAAATACAGATACGTTGGAGGCATCCAAAAAATCCGCCATCTTTTTTAAACTGTGATAGCCAAATGAAAGTTAACTTATCACCGAAAATGGCAGACTACCAGATGTCGTGGCCGCCCTTTCTGATTTTTAATCAACCGTAGGGTACACCCTAATAGCAGCTAACCTGCCGTGATGGAATCGTGTGGAACGATCTGGCTATTGATGAGTCAATAATTATCCATAAATCGATTTCCCTACAAAAAAACTGGCGAGGATCGCATCTGGCAACCCTCGCCTATCATAGTGTTCCACAACAGATTGAGACTGGTCGAAGTCCTCAGTCTTTGATTTTCAGGATCCGACAGGTTTTATTTTAATGTTCACTAATTGTCGGTTTTGATCATGATGTTAGACCACTCATTGCAGGCAGGAAAAGCGAAAGGAAAAAAACTGGCCACTTTCTCAATTTTGATGGATTGATATCGATTGCCCTTTAAGATATCCGATTATTTATGTCTATCTTTTTTTTCCAGCAAATAAATTGTTATCCAGGTTACTTGCCACTTCAATACGATCATCATTACAAACAAACGTACTTGTCGATTTTTCCAAAAAACACCGAAACCTGATGAGGCAAGCGCCCTGCATGTATTTCCTTTAATACTGCAATTAAGAGAGTCTGTGATACGGATATTGGTATAGCCATTAGCGACACATTGATTATTCACTACACTTTTGTCAGATGATCCTGTTATATCTATCCCATATTTTTTATTGGTATGACACAGGTTATTGGCGACAATGATATGATGACCGCCAGAGATACATATGCCAGTATGGTTCTCTCGACAGAAAACTCCTGACACTATGCAATAAGAGAGCTGCTCAGCTTTACAAAACCGCAGAACACCGTAAACTCCGTTTTTCGAAAACTTACAGTTGACGACACCCTTGCAGGAAAACATTGCTGGTCTCCTTCCCGATAGAAACTTTCACCCTGCAAGATACGTTGATCTTCACTCGGCGCGATAACGCTAAAAAAGTGAGCAGATCATAAATTTAGAAAAAACTGAAGTTTATCCTTCACATTATGTGTGTATTTAAATATTTTTTCCTTATCTTTTTTTAACATTTGTAGACATATTCGGATTTTTCCACTTTGTTTTTCTGTATTGTTTTCCTAACTTTTCCTTTGGTCCATCATCTGGTTTTAACAAATCAACAACGATCATAGATTTTTCAGTATCAATTTGAAATAGTACGGCTTCACTTGGATTAAGTGATATATCAGATTTTGAAAACCCTTTTTCCGTAACCGTAATTTTAATGGGCTCATTGGGTATAAATCTTTTCTTTCCGATTATGGGATATTTAACCGTAATTTGTCCTTCGTTGTTATTTCCCTTATCAATCATTTTATAAATACCAGGCCTAAGTAGTGTGACAACAAATAGATCTGACTTAATAAGATATTCAGCTGTATTATAAACTTTTCTTTTTTTAGTGCTTTCCAAAATTATACTATACCGACCATCCCCTTCAGAGACATAAAGAACAATATATCCTTTGGGCATAAGGTTATAATTATTTTGAAGAGTAGCTCCACCAAAATTTTTTTCTAAAGGTAACGAAAACAAATCAATGTCTACTTGAGAATTTTTATGCTCTTCACTAACATTTAAAATAAACGTCCTAACAACAATTCCTTTGTGGAAAATTTTCCCATTGTAATATCCTTCTTCCGGCATGATATGAACAACATTGGAAAGAACGCACAAGCCATTACTAGCTATGGATCTTGTACTAAAAGCATGGATATTTACTTTGGCTTCCATTTTTATGCTCCTATATCACATGTAAGAATAAATTCATTATTATTCACTTGAACGTTTGGACTTTCTAAAGGTATTTTAACAGGAATTAATGAATTTTCGGCTTCTAAAATTGGATATGGATTTTCAATCCAATAGACAGGATACTTTTGGGCAAAATAGTCTGCAACATAAGTCAAGGCAAAATCAAGTAAACCTAAACTTGTACCAAGTAGGCTTGAAAGCCACTCATCGATGTCATCACCAATATCAAGTATAAAGCGAATAAGGTCTACTATGGGCCCTAATATAGCTTTAATTAAATCTCTTGCCCACCTTGGGAGCCAGCCTAATAGTCCATCTACAACGTTATCTATTGCGGCGTCCAAAATATTACCAATAGTATCTGATATATCAATTAAATCGATATCTAACCAAACAGGATCTAAAAAAACCCTTAATAGGTTGGGAATTCCAGCTAACTCAGCATCTAAATCAGTCATTCCCGGAGTTCTAGCTGGATCTACATAATGTTGAAGTTTAAGTGCAAAAGCACCACTAATTTCACTTTCTACCAAACCTCCAATGTCAATTGGAAGTATAATATCAGGGTTCGAAGAGAAAACACATATTCTAGGAAGTCTTATTGCACAACCCCATGGGGTTGGTAATATGCACCACCCACCCACACATATTTTGGGAAGATCGATTCCAAAATTTATATCCAATGGATCATAAACAATATCTAATTCACTAACCTCTACAGTTCCATTATTATTTAAATTTAACGATCCTCCTTCTAAATGAAACCCGGCATTATATGAAACACTAAATGCGCCCAAATCATGAGAACCTGATGTAGATTCACTAACATTATCCCTCACTTTTTCGAAAAGCTTTGTGAATGTTCTTTCTGAAGCGGCAACTGTAAAGTGTGTCATGGTGAAACCTCCAAGTTAACATATACTTGTAAGAGATCGTTACTAACAGAAGGGTTAAATGTTATTTGAGGTGTGGGAGCCATCAGTTCTACTGCGAGTTCTCCAACCACATCAATCTCACCAATGATATGTCTTAAAGCTATTTTGATTTTTGGTAAAACCCCAATTCTGATCGCAGTTTTAATATAGCACTCGATAGAGTTTTCTAAATTCTCTGGTTTTAAATCGACAATTTCTAAATTATCAAGTCGTAACGTTAAATAATCAATACCATCAACAATTATTTTTTCAAAACTTAACAATGCAATAATCTCAAGACAAAAGCATTCAAGCCTTATTCCTGGAATTGGTTTTATTGGTGGTCTTGGCACCTCCTCATATTCTTTCTTATTAGTTTCAATAGGTTTCTGCGTCCTTGCAATATGATCACCTAATTTTTCCGAAATCTTTTGATCTGGACAAATTACCGATGCACAAATTTCTAGTGCAAGTGATATTGTCTGTTCTTTATACTCAGATTTTAGCTCTGGTGGTAGCTGGATAGTGTTGTTAGGATGAAAATCCATTATTATTCTTACAATCTGAAAGCAGTATTCTAACCCGACAACGCTGTTAGTTCCTGCAATAGGTATTGGTTCTTCCAAGGTAGCTATTGGATTTGAATTTTTTATAACATCTTTGGTTGTTGGAATCCTCCTGCAAAAGAGTTCAATATTGTCTAAATAACTTTGTGTGCCATAGTTAAATAGTGATGGTCTTTGCCGTTGTATATGATTTAGGATATAATTAAAGCCATTCTCATGCACAGCAGCATAGATATCACTGAAATCAGTAAACGCCATAAAAACACCTCCTTTTTAAGATATTATACAAGTATATTGTACTTGATGTACATCCGAACAATTGTAAGAATGCTTACAAATATTTGTTTGTCGTAGCAGAAAAGCAAAGGTAACCATTATTATTTAAAACAGATTACGGCAATTCTACTCGGCACTTAATGGTATTGGAAGTTGGTAAATTTTAAAGGTACTATTAGATAAATCTAAAGTCTTCGAACACTATTGCAGAGCAACGAATAGAATCTGTCAGGGAACAGAATAAATCGAATGGAAGGTAAACTCAGAATTTTGAAATGAAATCCACGATAGTAGTAACATTTATCAAAAAACATAAAAGATGATATATGTCAAATATTTTTTTTAACAATTTAACCTAAAACAGGCGATTTCCATAAAAAAAGAGTCCTCTAAAATTGGATAACGTGTTATAATGCTTGTTAAAAACCGCCAAGTTTACAACAAGCGTAAACACACCCAATAGGTAAAGGACTCTATGAGCAACCATAGCAAAAACTACCGACAAAATGAACTCAAAATACAACGTATCGAAACGACTTCTGACCGGTTGACCGGAAGAGCGGGGCTGGCCCTGTTCGTGGCCTATATGCACGGCATTCAGGTTTTTGGCTGGTTCGACCGATGGTTTGGAACCATCCGATAAAGCAGAAAAGGCATTGAGATTGCAGAACTTTTCAAACAAGTACTCTGTTTCTTCGCCGATGGAACCAGTCGGCGACTGGCATACTTCGACCAGATTTCCCGTGATGAAGGCTATGCCGGCAGCATCGAGACGCCAATCGAAGACATGGCCTCTTCTCATCAAATCTGTCCTAATCGCCAGTTAATGGCACAACGAAATCGAGAAAAAGGGGTGACACTCCCGAGTGTAAAAATCAATTTTACCGGAAGGAGTGTGACTCATGAAAAAGAAAAAGAAGAAACGGTCAGCCGGGGGGAAGAAAGGTTCCCGGGTATGGGCCTACCCGGCCGAGTTTCGATTAAAGGTCGTAAGGCTGTTCCTGGAAGAAGGGTACAGTGCGACCCTGCTATCCGAACAGTTCGGCATCAGCACGCATTCGATTAGCCGCTGGGCCAGTGCTTACCGACGCGGTGGGGTGCAAGGGTTGGAACCCAAGCCTCGTCCCGGGGGAAATACCAGGGTGGCCCCCGAAGTCCGGGAGCGAATGGTGGCGGTGAAAACGGCGAACCCGGAATACGGCCCGCGACGGATCGCCGATGTCCTCAAGCGATTTTTCCTGATTTCCACAAGTCCATCGACTGTACATAAAACGCTGTCCGAGAAGGGATTGGTAAACAAGGCAAAGCGCAAGCCGGCGAAGAATCCACCCAAGCCCCGGTTCTTCGAGCGTTCCCGTCCCAACCAGCTGTGGCAGAGCGATATCATGACCTTCCGCCTGGCCGGCCGCAACGCCTACCTGATCGGTTTCATGGACGATTACAGCCGGTATATCGTCTCCATGGGATTGTATCGCAGCCAGACGGCGGAACACGTGCTGGAGACCTACCGTCGTGGTGTTGCCGAGTACGGGGTTCCCAGAGAGATGCTCACCGACAACGGCCGCCAGTACACGAACTGGCGGGGTAAGACGCGCTTCGAACGGGAGATGAAAAAAGACCGCGTCAAGCACATCCGTTCCCGTCCCCACCACCCCATGACGCTGGGCAAGATCGAACGCTTCTGGAAATCGATCCTGGGCGAGTTCCTCCAGCGGGCGCAGTTCGACAGCTTTGAGCAAGCCGTGGAGCGCACCGCTTTTTGGGTCAAGTACTACAATCATAGACGGCCTCACCAGGGCATCGGCGGCCTGTGCCCGGCCGACCGGTTTTTCGAGATCGCCCACGACTTGAAAAAGACCCTGCAGCGCGGCGTCGAGGAGAACGTGCTGGAGCTGGCTCTCCGGGGCCGGCCTGTGGATCCTTTCTATATGGTGGGCCGCATGGGCGGCCAGAGCGTGATCATCCGGGCGGAGAAGGGCAAAGTCAAGATGCTGGTGGACGAGGCCGGCCAGGAAAAAGAACTTGTGTACGACGCAAGAA
>Ga0272443_10000433_pt1 | contig 78022 bp, 67 predicted proteins | sample SSMAcet12_FD_193581 | JGI IMG/M metagenome (GOLD analysis project Ga0272443, IMG submission 193581) | Marine sediment archaeal communities from Little Sippewissett salt marsh, Falmouth, MA, United States - SSM-Acet-12 | ecosystem: Environmental > Aquatic > Marine > Wetlands > Sediment ...
CCTTAGTTTGTGCCCACTTACACCAAACCCTAAGTATGAGGATGCCGACGGCGAAATCAAGCTTCGGAAGTGCAAACAAGGGGGGGGCAAAGCTTTGACCCCGTTGTGTATATGTTCTCTCGCCAAGGCGCCAAGAACGCCCAGAAGAACAGACGCTACTAGGTGTTCTTTGCGATCTCTGCGTCTCTGCGAGATGGATGGCTTAGGTCTGTTCCCTCGCCAAGGCGCCAAGTACGCCAAGAACTCCCAGAGGAACAGCTTATGGGTTGTTCCTAGGTGTCCTCTGCGATCTCTGCGTCTTTGCGTGAGGTGACTGGCTGTACGAGAACGCGGGGTCAAAGGCTTGTTCTTGAATGCAGTGCCAGCCAGTCTCTCTGATGTCGTCTTGGCTTCCCGCATTGTAGCGGGCGGTAGGCCATGTGGATTCAAGAATGAAGCTCGGCCGCCGTTGTCATTGCATGTTTGTCGCGTGTTCCCTGCGTCTCTATGCTCGAAGGTATGAGCGCGAAACGATGGATGGCTGTGCTGGCTGTTGTTTTGCTTGTTGGCTTGTCGGCAGGAGCGGTGGAGATTTTATCCGTCGATTGGGATGCGGGTTTGGGTGTCATCGTCGTGCGGTTCGATGCATTCCCGACCTGGGGAGACTGGCGGATGTGGGTGGACGGCGTCGAGATCCCGATGGAGGGAGGGGACGAGCGGCCGGTTGTCAGACCGAATGCCCCGCTCGATCAACATCCGACCGGGGTGCTCATCGGGACCACGCCCTGGGTGACGCCGCTTCCAGTGGGAGCGATGCCGTGCGCAGGCACGGTGCAGTTCGAGATGCCCGGAATGGGTGCGACGAACGTGATCGCCTATGACCTGACCACGGAGATGTGCGGTGGTACGGCGGCTCCGCAGAGTCAAGGAAGTTCCGGCGGTGTTGTTGGCGGAACGATCCGTCAGGACACCGTCTGGAGCGGCGATGTTTGGGTGAGCAGCTTCGTTTTCGTGCCTGCGGGGGTCACGCTGACGATCGAACCGGGCACCACGGTGCGCTTCAAGCACTACCGCGGCTACACCGATCCCGGCGGCCGGTTGACCATGAGGGTGGAGGGTACGCTCAAGGCCATCGGTACAGCGAGCGATCCGATCTGGTTCACGTCCGATGCTCCCGATCCGACCAACGGCGATTGGGGGATGCTTCGTCTGGTGAACGCCTCCAGCGACTCCGAGATCCGCTTCGCCATCCTCGAGTTTGCCCAGCAAGGACTCAACCTGTGGAATTCGAGCCCCACCCTCTCGGATCTGATCGTCCGCTGGAACAACTGGGAGGGCATCTACTTCGAGTCGTACTGCCGCCCGACACTGGAGCGGACCCGCATCTATCAAAACGGCTACAACGGGATCGCGATGGAGCAGTTCAACGACGTCACGATCCGTGACTGTCTCGTCTCGGAATCGGGAACCAACGGTATTCACGTCGACGCCTCTACGGCGACCGTCGAACGCTGCATCATCGAGTCCAGCAGCGCTGCGGGGTTGTCCGTCGATGATCACGGCGCGCTGATCGTCCGCGGATGTTTCGTGCGGGAGAACGGGCAGGGAATCGGCTGCGGCGAGGGAACGAACAGCGTGCAGATCGATGCGGGAACCGTGCTCGCCGCCAACGGGGCCGATATGCCGGGTTGTGTTCAGAACGAAGCGGTGACGTGGCTTTCGGGAGGAACCCCGGGGCCGGCATCGATCTCCTTCCCCATGCCCGACGTCCGTCCGTACGAACTGGGCTACACGCCGGGCGACCGGCTGCTCGACCGCTTCCAATACATCTATCCGGACACCGACGTCACACGCACGGTGGTCAACAAGATCGGCGACGGCCTTGGGTTGACGTGGAGCGTCACGTGGGACGGTGCGGCGATCTGGACGGCGACGTTGTGGGGCGACGTCTATCGGCTCGATCCTGTGACCGGGGCCGTTCTGACGCAGTGGCGGTATCCGGGACCGCAGGCGTGGGGCATGACCTACGACGGTACGCACCTGTGGATCAACGACTTCGCCGAGAAGAAGGTCTACCAGATGACCACAACCGGTTCGGTGGTCGGAAGCTTTGCCATCCCCGACCCGACCGGCGGCGCCAAGGGGGTCGCCTGGGACGGACAAGCGCTGTGCATCATGGGATGGACCAGCCCCACGATCTACCGCGTTGACCGGCAGGGGAACCTTCTGAACACCATCTCCATCCAGGACGGCGGCGGAGGGTTGACGTGGGACGGCGAGGCGTTCTGGGTTCCCGGCGGGCACGGTATCCAGCGCGTATCTGCGACCGGGCAGTCGCTGGGATCGATCTACGCGTGCAGTGAAGGCACGTGGGATCTTGCGTGGGACGGCCGGTACCTCTGGGCCACGCAGCGCACCAACGAGAACTGGTTCGACGACAAGCTCTACCAGATTGCGATCGGGAACCTGCTGTAAAAACAAGAAAGAAGGATCCACAGATGGGGCGCAGATCACTCCGGTCGTCGTGTCACAATCGGCGATGTCTTTGCGTGAGGTGATCTGCTCAGTCTTGCTCTCTCGCCAAGCCATCACGAGCGCCAAAAACTTCCAGAGGAACAGCTTATGGGTTGTTCCTAGGTGTCCTCTGCGCGCTCTGCGTCTCTGCGTGAGGCGATCTGCTCAGTCTTGCTCTCTCGCCAAGACGCGAAGAACGCCAAGGATTCCCCTGGTTTTCCGTAATCAACGCCTCGGTGTCTTCTGCGATCTCTGCGTCTTTGCGTGAGATGAGTGGTTTGCTCTCCGTCTGCTCGCGACGGTGGGATCTTGTGTTGCGATCCGGGAATCGGAGCAGCAATGATATGCAACCAGGAAAAGGAAGCCGCGGATGATTCCCACGCTGCTCTCGGGGACAATAACGGATAGAGTCGACCTTCCAAGAAAAGAGGATCAAGATCGGAGACAACCATGGATTATGCGAAGCAAACGGGCTCCTGCGGTATCGACTGTTTCAACTGCGAGCTGCACGAGGCAAACGCGGACACCGACGCCCGTCGTGCGGTGGATGAGCGTGTTCCGCAGCTGGCGGGCGTTACCTGCAAGGGGTGTCGCGAGCAGGGCGGATGCGTGCTCTCTTCCGCCCCCTGTGCAACGCGCGAGTGTGCCGAGAGCAAGGGCGTGTCGTTCTGCTTCGAATGCACCGACTTCCCGTGCGAGCGGCTCAACCCAACGGCTGACGGGGCGTCGCGGTATCCGCACAACCTGAAAATCTACAATCTCTGTCGCATGAAGGCGGTCGGGATCGATGCCTGGGCGAAGGAAGCAGCGGCGATTCGCGGCCGCTACTTCAAGGGAACGTTCCGCCTCGGGGATGCGCCGCAGGCCGACTAGAGCTCCCATCGGTCCTTGTGCCCATGATCGTGATGAGCTAAGGCTGATCTCCGGGAAGGCGGCCTGAAATCCAACGCGTTGCATTCGGCGCTCCGGCAGTGCTCAGCACGCTACAATCAGTGACGTAGTGCAAGCAGCAGCCACGTCTACTGGAGAATCAAGGCCTGGCTCTCTTCGCTGACCAGAGGTGATGATGGGACTGCACGAGAAAATAATGGATCTTGGGGGAAACCCGGCCGGCGTGTTGGGCAGGCTTGCAGGGGGGGTCATGAACCGCGGGCATCGAAGCGCCCATCGCTGGGGACTGCTGCAACTTCAGGTTGCCTCTGATGCCACGGTGCTTGATATCGGCTGCGGCGGCGGAGCCGCTGTTCGCTTGTTGGCGGAGAAACTGGCGTCCGGGAAGGTGATCGGGATCGATCACTCGTTGGAGATGGTAGATCTCTCCAACAAGGTGAACCATCCGCTCATCAAGCAAGGGCGAGTGTCGATCGAGCACGGATCGGTGTCGCATCTCCCGTTTGCAGATGGCTTGTTTGATGCTGCCACGGCGTTCGAGACAATTCAGTTTTGGCCCGATCTGCACGCAGACCTGATGGAGGCAAAGCGGGTGTTGAGGCCCGGCGGGACGTTGCTCGTGATCAATCGGCTTCCCCCGGCGGATGGGAACGGCAAGTGGACCGAGATGCTGCAGATCCGCACCGCCGACGAGTGTCGCGTGCACCTGGAAGACGCTGGCTATGTGAACGTTCGGATCGATGACGCGTCGATGCCCGGCTGGATCGCCGTAGTTGCCTGCAAGCCTGTGGAGTAGGAGAAGCGGATCCGGGAGCAAGGAAGCGATCCCGCTTGCCTCGCGCGGCCGGATCAATCGTGGAAGCTGTAGATGGACGGAGGAGGCGCACTGTGATCTACGACAAGCGCGTTGCTGAGCTCATCGAGAAGCGTTTCTCCTGCCGTGCGTACGCCGCACAACCGATCGCTGAGGAGACGCAGGCGCGGCTGAGGGATGCCATCGGATCGATTTCGGGTTCCACGGTGCCGTTCGGAACGCCCGTGCGTTTCCGGTTGATCGCAGCGAGCGACGACGATCGAGCGGCGTTGAAGGGGTTGGGGACGTACGGATTCATCCGGGGAGCAAGCGGATTCATCATCGGCGCGGCCGGGCGTGGTACCAGAGACCTCGAAGACTTCGGCTATGCGATGGAAACGCTCATTCTTGCGTCCACGGATCTCGGGCTGGGAAGCTGCTGGCTGGGGGGAACGTTCACGCGGTCGAGCTTCGCAAGGCGGATCCGAACATCCGGCGACGAGCACATGCCCGCCGTGACTGCGGTGGGGTATGCGGCCGATCCGGAGCGTGCCCGAAGGGGGCTCCTTCGCCGTGTCACCCGTGGGGCGAACCGTCTTCCGTGGGAGAATCTGTTCTTCGACCGGACGTTCGGTGTACCGCTGACACGGGATCGCGCCGGGAGGTTTGCCGAGGTTCTGGAGCTTGTCCGACTGGCGCCTTCCGCCTCCAACAAGCAGCCGTGGAGGCTTGTGAAGGACGAGCAAACGTTGCATGTCTACCTCGAAAGAACCCCGGGATACCCGGGAAGCCTTGTGACAAAGCTCCTTGGGACAAGAGATTCGGCGTTTCCGGACATCCAGCGGGTGGACATGGGAATCGCCATCTGCCACTTCGATCTCGCATCGCGGGAGATGGGGCTGACGGGCACGTGGGTTGTTGAGGAACCCGAACGTGCCAAACCTCCCGCGCGGACAGAGTACGTAGCCAGTTTCGTTGGCTAGCTCGAGCGGGGGAGCCGGCTTTGTCTGGCGAGATCGCCTCGTGGAACCTGTACACGCGGGTTATTCGGCCCGCCTTGCCGACGAACGGTGGTCTCCTAGAAGCCCTTGCGTTGTCCGAACCACGGCTCGGGGGCACCGGACTTGAACTCCTCGACGCTCGGTCCGCCCAGCGTTCGGAGTCGCCACAGTCCGTACAGATAGCTTGCCGCCAGCAACACGATGATCGCCGGCCAACCAAGTGCGAGGTTTGTCACGGCCAGGGCTCCGGTTGCCCGTTGACGGAACAGCACAACCTGCAGCAGCAGCCGACCGCCGAAGAACACGAACCACGCCAGTGTCACCTCGCTGTATGCCGGTCGCACACGTGGGTGCCAGTACCACGCGAGGGGCCAACGACGCGCGATAAAGCTGGTCCACGCCACCAGCGGGCGTCGGACGATGACGCTGATCAGACACACCGCCGAGAGTACCGTACCGCTTGCCATCCCCGGAAGGAAGAATGCCTCCCCTCGGTCGAGGAGGACGGCAGCGAGCGATGCGATTGCGACGCCGCCGAGGCCGCCGACCGCGTATCGCACGGGTCGCTTGCCGATGAGGCGAATCGTCGTGATCAGGACCGCCAGCCCAACGGCGGCCCAGATCGCCGGCCAGATCCCGAACAGCCATCGGATCAACAACAGAGCAAGCGGTGGCAGAACGGTGTCACTCCAGAGACGTCTGCCCGCGACCACCTTGCGGAACTCGTCGAGCAGGTCACGGAGCTTCGGGGAGGTCACGTGAGATGTTCCTCCTCGGCGTGGCGTCCGCGGAAAAAGAGCGGCCAATCCCTCCGGCTTCGCTGCAACGTGACGAGAACGTACAGACAGATGGCGAGGCTTCCCAGCACCATGACGGCTGCGATCCAGAGAATCGAGGCAAGCGAGAACCCGTCTCGATACACGATCCAGCAGGAGAAGAGTACGAATCCGACGTAAAGATCGACCAGTGACACCCGCCCCCAAGGCATCCTCAGCAGCTGCCTTCCTTCGGTCGCGAAATCTCCTCCCAAGAACCCGTGAGCGAGCACCACCACCATCGCGATCGCTCCCAGCGCCGCCACCCACTTGGCCTGAGCCATGATGCCTCCTTTGGTTCCCCATCCTAGTGCGAATGCTTCGCTCGACGCGAGATCGAACCCTCTCTCCCCAGGCCTGATGCCAGTTGACCGGATTGCCACGGATACATAGGCTGGACACGACGCGATGAGTTGGACCGCGCCGAAGCGAACTGCTGTGTTCAGCGAAGGAGGCCCCATGTCCAAGTTTCCGTCGATTGTCGCTCATGATCTGGAGGGCGGCGAAGTGCGGGTTCCCGAGGACCTGCCCGCCGGACCTCGCGTCGTCATCCTCGCCTTTCGGCGATCGCACACCCGGCTCATCGAGACGTGGGAGCCGGCCTTGCGGGCGCTCGAGGTCCGCTGCCGGGAGCTGTCCGTGTGGGAGGTTCCCGCACTCTCGCGTGTCTACCTGCCCGCGCGCTCGTTCATCGACGGCGGAATGAGAATGGGCATCGTAGACAAGGATGCTCGGCTGCATACCTTAACGGCGTACACGAACCTGGCTGCGCTGGCTCGCCAGCTGGCGCTGCCGTCGCTGGACACCGTCTACTTGCTGCTGGTGGCTCCCGACGGAACCATCCTCTGGCAGGGAGAAGGGATCGCCGACGACGGCCAGGTGAACGCATTGAGCGAAGCCCTCGAAGGCATGGCCTGCGGAGGTTAACGGTACGCCGGGTTCGAAGGGACCTCATGCAGCCGAGAGTTCGATGTTGGAACGAACCCGGACGGAGAGAGGCAACGCTCGCCGCGAGACGAGCGGATGTCGGGCCTGCGAGGGGGGGGGCAGGCGGAGCGCTCGTCATGCGTCTTGCGCGTTCTCGTCCGTCAGATGGCGCAACAGCTCCTTGGCACGTGCTGCGTGCTCGGTGGGAACCTGGAGTTCCACGAATTGCAAAGGGGCGTTGTAGGCGCTGAGGATCAGCGCTTCCTCCCCCACGGAGAACCACGGGATCGCTTCCGACTCCAGGATCGACTTGGCCACGGCGAGAACGCCTTGATCCGCGGTGACCAGAACCATCTCACGTCCGGACGGGGTTCCTCGACTCATATCGCCTCCGTTTAACGGCAGGTTACGCTCGACCCTTCTATCCTAAGATCTGCGGGGTTGTCGGTCAACGTGCGAAAATACAGCACAGAAACTGCGTCTGATCGCGTGATCTAAGTAACTCTTCGGATATCCGACATCGTGATCTGTGAAGACGTATCAGCATTGACCCATGAAACTCTTGACATCGGCTGTCTTTTCCCATAGGGTGAGAGCATGATCACCGGACGGAGTCGCAGCGCGGAGAATATGAACATGACGCCCGCCGCGACCGGCTTCGGTACGACGACGATGATGGCCGTCTAGCTCCGAAGGACCGGAGGCTACGCGGCGAGACGAACTGCAGGGATTCTCTGCAGTTCTTTTTTTGTTGGGTCGGCGTGCGTCGACACGAAGGGAGAGCGATACCGATGACAAGTCAGGGTCAGCCTGCGAGGTTGGACATTGTGGTGGCGGGTGCGGGTGGAGTGGGTCGTGCCGTGCTCACACAGCTCACGACTGCCGCGTCGACGATGCGAAACCGGTGCGGTGACGAGATGCGGATCATCGGAATGGCGGATCGCTCGGCGATGCTTGTCGATCCCAACGGTCTGCCCAAGCCCCGAATTGTCGCGGGGCTCGACGCCAAACGGCGCGGAGAGTCGCTTGCATCCCTGGCACCTTCTGCCGACAGGTTGGATGTGGACGCGGTTCGGCGGTTGGCGGGACCGGGCGTGGCGTTTGTGGATACGACTGCGGATCCCGACATCGGTGCGCTGTGGCGTATTGCTTTGGATGCCGGAGCGTCGGTGGTTCTTGCCAACAAACTCCCTCTGTGCGGATCCTGGGACACGTCGGGCGGGTTCTTCGGTCATCCTCGGCTTCGCTACGAGGCAACGGTTGGCGCGGGGCTACCGGTGATCTCCACGTTGCGTCGGCTGCTCGACTCGGGGGACCGCATCGAGCGGATCGAAGCATCGTTGAGCGGGACGCTGGCGTACTTGATGAACCGGGTGTCCGTCGGCGTTCCTCTGTCGACCGCGGTCGGTGAAGCAATCGAATCCGGGTACGCGGAACCGGATCCACGTGAGGATCTGCGCGGCGCTGACGTGGCGCGTAAGGCGCTCATCCTCGCTCGCACACTGGGCTGGGCGGCGGAGCCGGAGGAAGCCGCTCCAGAGGTGCTCTACCCTTCACGACTGGATGATTGCGATCTCCCAGCGTTCCTGCAGGAACTGGCCGGCCTTGACCCGGCGTTTGCCGCACGGGTGGAGTCGGAAGCGGCGCAGGGCCATGTCTTGCGATACGTTGCATCGATCGTTCCGGTAACGACCTCGATCTGCATCGCGCTTCAGCCGTACGGGCGGTCGGAACCGTTTGCTGTGTCCGCCGGGACCGAGAACCGGGTCGAATTCCACACGGAGCAATACGGCAACGGAACGCTGTCGGTATGCGGCCCCGGAGCGGGTCCGCAGGTGACGGCGATGGGGGTCATCTCCGATCTTCTCGAGCTTGCTCCGGTGGCGCAAAGCGAGGTGCGATCGTGGGCGGACTGATCCGTGTGATGAAGTTCGGAGGCACCTCCGTTGGGACGGCGGACGCGCTTGGCCGTGTGGCTCGAATTCTTTGTCAGTACACGGCAAACGGGGATCGAGTGGTCGCCGTGGTCTCCGCGATGAACGGTGTAACAAACGATCTCCTTGAGGGAATCATGGCGGCGGCAGAGGGAAATGAAGGGGTCTATCACTCCGTGGTTGAGCGAACGCTAGATCGCTATGGCACGATGCTGCGTCAGCTTATCACCGGTGAAGACGAGCGTCGTACGCTTCGTCTTGCGGCGGCGCACATCCTTGCCGACTACAGCGCTGTTTGCGATAGCGTTCGCGTGCTGCGAGAAGCCACCCCCAAGGCGCAAGATCGAGCGCTTTCGTGCGGCGAACCGCTGGTCGTGTCGCTTCTTGCTGCGATGCTGCATCAGCTTCGCCGAAATGCACGCGCGATCGAAGCGACCGACGTTGTTATGACCGATGACGTTTTTCAGCATGCGATTCCCGACATCGACGCCACGGCGTTGCGCGCGCGGCAAGCTCTTCTTCCGCTTGTCACGGAGCAACCGGGGACGATCCCGGTGATCGCCGGGTTCATCGGAGCCAATGCACACGGGGAGACGACCACGCTTGGGCGGGGCGGGAGCGATTTCTCCGCCGCGATCCTCGGCAACGCGTTGGGGGCCGACGAGGTGTGGATCTGGACCGATGTAGACGGCGTGATGACCGCCGATCCCCGCATTGTTCCCGACGCCCGGATCGTGCGCGATCTGTCGTATGGCGAGGTTGCGGAGCTTGCCTACTTCGGCGCCAAAGTGCTTCATCCGAGAACGATCCGTCCGCTGGTCGACAAACAGATCCCGTTGTGGATCAAGAATACGTTCCGCCCGGACGAAACGGGGACGTGCATCCGGAAGGAGAATCCGTCGACCGAAAACGACGGAACCGTCAAGGCCGTCACCCACGTCGCCGGGTTGTCGATGATCAAACTTGAAGGGCGGGGGATGCTTGGCGTTCCCGGGGTGGCGGCGCGCACATTTGAAGCCGTGGCACGCTGCGACGCAAACGTGTTGATGATCTCTCAGGCCTCCTCCGAGCAGTCGATCTGCTTCGTGGTTCCTTCGGAGGATGCCGGCTGTGCGATTCATGAGGTGTCACGGGAGTTCGAACGCGAGCTTGTGCGAAGAGACATCGATGCCGTCACACGGATGGACGGGATGGACATCGTGACGGTTCTTGCTGTGGGGATCGAGGGTGCGATGGGGATCGCCGGATGCGTGTTCTCGGCACTTGCCCGCCGCCGGATCAACATTTCGGCCATTGCTCAGGGTTCGTCGAAGCACAGCATCTCGATCGTGGTTGCATCCAAGGATTCAAAGGCGGCTGTGCTTGCCATTCACGAGGAGGTGGCCCGCCGATGACGCGCGCAACGGCCAACAGAAGGGAATCGGAGCGGATGGCGAGCAAGAAGAGGATTCCCGTCGCCATTCTCGGCGCCACCGGTGCCGTCGGGCAGCGCTTTGTCCAGCTTCTTGAGAACCACCCGTGGTTTCACGTCGTCGCAGTGGCCGCGTCCGAGCGGAGCGAGGGCAAGCGGTATGCCGAAGCCTGTACCTGGAAGCTGCCGGGGGAGATCCCGGAAGACACCCGGGATCTGATCGTTCGTTCGCTTAAGCCATCTGATTTGGGACGGGAGGATATCCGTCTGGCGTTCTCGGCGTTGCCCGCTGGAATCGCGCGTAGCGTCGAGCCGACATTCGTTCGCGCTGGATTCGCCGTATCTTCCAACGCATCGGCGTTCCGCTATGAACCGGACATTCCGATCATCTTGCCCGACGTCAATCCCGATCACTTGGCGCTGATCCCTGGGCAACGGCAAAGAAGATCGTGGCCCGGAGCGCTGATCACCAACCCCAACTGCACGACCAGCGGCATTGCAGTCATCCTGAAGCCGCTGCAGGAAGTGTTCGGGTTGCAGCGGGTCGTGGTTTCGACCCTCCAGGCGGTGTCCGGCGCCGGCTATCCGGGGATCCCGTCTCTGGACATCCTTGGGAACGTCGTTCCGTACATCCCCGGAGAGGAGGAGAAGATCGAGAAGGAGGCGGCCCTGCTTCTGGGAGCGGTGGATGATCATTGTCAGAAGCCCGCCGGATTCACCGTCGCGGCGCACGCCAATCGGGTTCCGGTGATCGACGGCCATACGATCTGTATGTCGATCGAGTTCGAAAGCGATCGTGTAGCTCCTGAAGAGGTTGTCAAGGCGCTGACAGGCTTCCGTGGCCGCGGTGCTGTGGACGATCTGCCGAGCGCGCCGCGCCCGGCGATTCGTGTCTTGTCCGAGCCCGATCGTCCGCAGCCGAGGTTCGACTGCTTGGCGCAGGGAGGGATGCAGGTGTCGGTAGGTCGGATTCGGCCGTGTCCGGTTCTTGATGTTCGGCTGGTTGCCGTTGTCCACAACACCATCCGGGGAGCCGCCGGCGGATCGATCCTCAACGCCGAACTGCTTGCTCACGAGGGGTGGTTGGGATGAAGGTTCTTGGACGTGCGTCGATCTCCGACCTGCTTGGAGGATTCATTGCTTACCGCAGCCTATGCCCGATGGATGCCCGGTTGCGCGGGCTGCCAGCCGCGCAACCGGGCTGCGATCCCGATCGACCCTCGAACGGCAGTGAACGCATGCTGCGCGTACCTCGGAAGGGGACGGAAGATCATGCAAGAGCGGTTGCGGCCTTCCTGCATGAAGCCCAGCGCCTCTCCCAGGATGGCATCTGCAAGCCGCCGGTGCGGTTGCTGTATGTAGGGGATTCGTCCGGCAGCGACGCTTCCTCGTTTGCCTGTCTGTGTCGTGTCACCGGCTGGGTGGGACGGGCGCTGATCGTCGCCGAAACCACGCAGGCCCCGAAAGTCCGAAGCAAGCGGGTCGATCGCAATGTCGTGTTGTTCGCCAACCGCTGGGAAACGGTGTGCGGATTCGCCGAGCAGGCGTTTGCGGACGGCTACGGCGTCGATCAGCGAACGGTGGTCGTTGTCGATGTCGACAAGACGCTGATCGGAGCACGGGGGAGAAACAGCACGCCACTCGACCGTGCTCGTCTTGAAGCGTTGTTGCATGTGGCTCGGGAGGCGACCGGCGGAACAATCGATGAGCGTTTGCTCGAGTCGAACCTACGAGATCTTGATCGGTCTTCCTGGCACCCGTTGACCGCAGACAATCAAGATGTCGTTGCTTACCTTGCTCTTGTGACTGCAACAGGGGGCATCGGGATCGGCGAACTTCGCGGTACGGAGCGCACGTTCGCTTCCGTCATTGCGGACATCAGCGAGTGGAAACATCGGCTGATGCCGGGCATCCGACGGATTCACGAGTCGGTTGCCGAACAGGTGGAACTTGGTAGTCCCACACCGTTCGTTGCCTTTCGGCAATCCGAGTACTGGGCAACGCGGGAACGAATCCTCGTCGAGGCTGATGGAGGATCGGCGGACGTGCGGCTTGACGAAGAGATCGTCATGACCGGTGAGGTGTGGCAAGCGGTGCGGGGCTGGCAACGGCATGGCTGCACCGTCTTCGGCTTGTCCGACAAGCCCGATGAGGCATGCTTCCCTGCCGGCGGCTCGGTGAGTGAAGAAGCGCTCCCGTTGCATCGGATCCGGATGTCGATCATCGGAGGGGGGGAGTGATGGGCGAAACCCAACCGTTCTCAAGCTGGCTTGCCTGCATCCGCGGATGCGAAGGGCGTTTCTCGGTGACCGGCGCACAGTATCGATGTCCTCAATGCGGAGGATTGCTCGATGTGAAACATGATCTCGATGCGCTGCGATCGCACAGCGCGAAGCAGTGGCGCGACCTGTTTCTTCGCCGCGCCGCAGAGGCACCGTGGCCGATGGGCGGCGGTGTCTGGAGCAAGAAGGAGTGGGTCCTCCCGGAGATCGATACGGAGAACATCGTCTCCTTTGGGGAGGGGGCGACGCCGCTTGTCCCGGTGGAGCGCCTCGGCCGACGATTGGGTGTGGAGGACCTGTGGGTGAAGATGTGCGGCACAAGCCACTCCGGATCGTTCAAAGACCTAGGGATGACGGTGCTTGTGTCGGCCGTCAAGCAGCGCATCGTCGATGGGAATACAGTTCGAGCGGTGATCTGTGCCTCGAGCGGTGACACGTCCGCCGCCCTCGCTTCGTACGGTGCAGCGGCAGGGATACCGACGATTGTCATCTTGCCGAAGGGGAAGATCTCGGATGCGCAGCTGGCGCAGCCGCTTGCCTGTGGCGCGATCGTGCTTGGTGTGGACACCGATTTCGACGGTTGCATGGAGATCGTGCGGGATCTTGCCGAGGATCCGGCGTTTTACCTTGCCAATTCGATGAACGCTCTCCGCTTGGAAGGGCAGAAGACGGTCGGAGTGGAGATCGCACAGCAGTTTGCGTGGGAGCCTCCCGATTGGATTGTTCTTCCCTGCGGGAATCTTGGCAATGTCAGCGCGATCGCCAAGGGGTTCTCTCTGATGCAGACGCTGGGATTGATTGACCGGGTCCCGCGGATTGCAGCGGTCCAAGCCGAAAGCGCGAACCCGTTGTACCGCAGTTTCTTGTCGGATTTCCGGAGATTCGAGCCGGTGCACGCAGCTCCCACGCAGGCGAGCGCGATCCGGATCGGAAATCCGGTGAGCTACGAACGAGCCGTCCGCGCGTTGCAGCAAACCAACGGGGTTGTCGTGCAGGCAAGCGAACAGGATCTTGCCGACGCGTCGGCGATCGCAGACCGGGTGGGGCTGTATACCTGTCCGCAAACCGGCGTCGCGCTTGCCGGGCTCGCGAGGCTCGTTGCCAAAGGAACCGTGCGTGGAAGTGATCAAGTTGTCGTTGTGTCAACCGCTCATGGGCTGAAGTTTACGTCGTTCAAGGTCGGCGATCCGACTGTGGCTCATCCGTTTGCATCGCCGCGCTTCGGCAACCGTCCGCTGGACGTGCGAGGCGACAGCGATGCGGTTCGCCGAACGATCGGCAAACAGTTGGCGCGGAGCACGCATTCCGAGACCGCCTTCCATCCAGAACCGAGTCTTCCTCCTAATCAGGGCGCCCCCTCCGGGGGCGCATAGGGCGCCCCCTCCGGGGGCGCATAGGGCGGGGCGCATAGGGCGCCCGTCTGAGTTGGGATTGGATGGACAAGAACGCAAGAACTCGTACTGGATGAACATGGAGGACACGATGAGGATTCAAGCGGAACAAGAACGGATCGCCGTACTTACCATCAAAGACAGGATTGTCCAGGCCGGTGGAGCCTACCTGAGGACACAGGGGTTTACCGAGATTCTCCCGGTGCTTCTCTCACCGATCACGGACCCTCTCCACCATGAGACCTACGGCGGTACGGTCGACTACTACGGAGCCCCATTTCAGCTGACAAGAAGCATGATCCTTCACAAACAGCTGGCATTGCGAACGTTGCCGAGGATCTTCTGTTTCTCTCCCAATGTACGGATGGAGCCTGCCGAACGCGCTGTCCACGGACGGTATCTTGCGGAGTTCGTTCAGTTGGATCTCGAAGTACGGAGTGCATCACGAGATGACATCATGGCCATCGGTGAAGGGTTGTTGGTCCACGTGGTCGGGGAAGTGCTCGTCCACTGCTCCGAGGAACTGGAGTTGCTGGAGCGGGAGATCCGGATCCCTTCCGCTCCGTTTGACCGAGTGACCTATGCGGACGCCGAACGTGAATTCGGGGTACCGTTCGATGATCCATTGTCGGCATCCGTTGCCTCTCCTGTGTGGGTGGTCGACTTTCCTCGTGCTGTGCGTGAGTTCTACGATCGCGAGGATCCCAGCAGGACGGACATCCTCCTCGACATGGATCTTGTATACCCGGAAGGGTTCGGCGAAGCGCTGTCCGGAGGAGAGCGCGAGCATACGTTCCCGCGAATCGTTCAACGCCTGCAGCAGGATGGAATCGAGATGCATCGCTTCGAGACGTACTTGGAGGAAGTCAAACGAGGCATTCCCTCATCGGCTGGATTCGGGATCGGAATCGAGCGGCTCACCCGGTTTGTGGCCGGGCTTGATCGTGTGGAAGACGCCCGGCTCTTTGCGAAGACGCCTGGGCGAACCAACGCGATCTAGAGAACAGCGATCATCCAGGGAGGCGGCCTGTTGGCCGCCTTCGTTCTTCTGGATCGTGCAGACGGATTGCCCGGAAGCGATGGGGTTGCCGAGACGGCACGGGTGTGTGTACGGTAGAAGGGTCGGCGTCTATCCGAATGTATGCCGCATGCTCCGTGCCTCGAACGGCAGCCTTGGCCGGCGAACAAGGAGGCATGGTTGTACAGAGTGGTTGAGCAGCGCCCCCTGGCTCCCCGTATTCGGGAGTATGTGATCTCGGCTCCGGATGTGGCTCGAACCGCCGCCCCCGGCCAGTTCGTCGTGATCCGCCTGCGCGAAGAGGGAGAGCGGATTCCGCTGACGATTGTCGACACCGATCCTGTTGCAGGAACGATCGTTCTTATCGTGCAAGATGTCGGGAAAACCACTCACGAGATGACAGGAATCGATGCCGGTGGCGGCGTCTTGCGGGATGTTGCCGGCCCTCTCGGAAATCCGACCGAGATCGACCGTTTCGGGAAGGTCGTATGCGTTGGAGGAGGCCTTGGAATTGCCCCCCTGTATCCCATTGCCAGGGCTCTTGCGGCTGTCGGCAATGTCACGATCGGGATCCTTGGAGCTCGCTCCCGGGAGTTTCTGTTCTATGTCGACCGCTTCCGCGAGGTTCTCGATGAGACGTTCATCACCACCGACGATGGCAGTTGCGGCAGAAAGGGAACCACGAGTGATGTGCTGCGGGACGTTCTCAGGTCGAACGATCGTGTCGACCGGGTCTGGCTGATTGGCCCGCCGATCATGATGAAGGTGGCCGCTGAAATCACCCGTCCTTTCGGGGTCAAGACCGTGGCGAGCTTGAATCCGCTGATGCTGGACGGAACCGGGATGTGCGGCGGCTGTCGCGTGGATGTCGGGGGGCGGATCCGCTTTGCCTGCGTGGACGGACCGGAGTTTGACGCGCACCAAGTGGATTTCGATCGCCTGATCAGCCGGCTTCGCTACTACCGGAGCGAAGAAGCGACGTCGTTGGAGCGTTTTTGCGCCCGATTGGCGATGTCGCGTGGGACAGACACGCGATGATCCGCCCCAAACGAGTCCCGATGCGCGAGCAGAACCCCCGCGATCGGGTCCGCAACTTTCGCGAGGTCGCGCTTGGCTACACACCCGAGGAAGCGGTTCAGGAAGCCGAGCGCTGCCTTCAGTGCCAGTTTCCGACATGCGTTGAAGGGTGTCCGGTGCATGTGGACATTCCCCGATTCGTGGGGCAGGCTTCCAGAGGCCGGTTCGCCGGCGCCATCGGCACAATCCATCAACAGAACCTCCTTCCGGCGGTTTGTGGACGGGTCTGCCCCCAGGAAGCGCAGTGTGAAGGAACCTGCGCGCTGGGGCGGAAATTCGAGCCCGTTGCCATCGGGAAGCTCGAGAGATTCTGCGCCGATTGGAGCGCGAATCATGAATCGGATCTACCCACGGTGGAACACACGCCGATGGCGAAAACACATGTCGCCGTCGTTGGGTCGGGACCTGCGGGGCTGACCGCGGCTGCAGAACTCCGACGATTGGGCCACCGGGTGACGGTATTCGAGCTTCTCCACGAACCGGGCGGTGTCCTGATCTACGGCATTCCCGAGTTCCGCCTTCCCAAAGCGGTCGTTCGCCGGGAGATTGACTACCTGAAGAAGCGTGGCGTGCAGTTCCGAGTTAACCAGGTGATCGGAAGAACGCGAAGCCTTCAAGATCTGCTTGGAAGTGGTTTTGACGCGGTGTTTCTCGGAACCGGGGCGGGTCTTCCCCGGTTCCTTGGGATCCCCGGAGAACAGCTGAACGGTGTCTTTTCCGCCAACGAGCTTCTCACACGGACGAATCTGATGCGTGCGTATCGGTTCCCGGACGTGGATACTCCGATCCGCGTCGGGAAGCGTGTTGCGGTCATCGGGGGAGGGAATGTCGCAATGGACGCGGCCCGAACAGCGCTACGTCTCGGAGCGAAGGATTCGTCCATCGTCTACCGGCGCAGCGTCGAGGAGATCCCCGCCAGGGCGGAGGAGGTCGAGCATGCGCAGGAGGAGGGGGTTCGGTTTCAGCTCCTTGCGATGCCGGTCCGGTTTCTTGCCGACAAGACCGACGACCACGTCACCGGCGTCGAATGCGTCGAGATGAAGCTTCAGGGTATGGATTCGACAGGCCGCAGACATCCGGTTCCGCTCCCGGGAACGGAGTTCATCCTCCCCGCGGATACGGTCATCATCGCCACCGGCAACGGGCCGCATCCGTTGATTCCTCAGACATCTCCCGGACTTGCCGTCGACCGGCGGGGAAACATCATCGCCGATCCCGTCACGGGTGAAACCAACCTGGCGCATGTGTTCGCCGGGGGGGACATCGTCACCGGCGCGGCCACGGTGATCGAGGCGATGGGCGCCGGGAAGAGAGCCGCGATTGCGATCGATCGGCACATCTCTGCCATGAACCCGGACACCGATCCGATCTTTGCGTCGAGGGAGTGATCGTCCTTGCAATAGGAAACGCAGTGGTGCAATCCTTTTCACATTGATTGCAGGTGGTCGGCTTTGTCCAGGCACGATGCGGCGGTACGAAGCACAAGAGGGAGAGCGATGAACAGAAATACATGCAAGGTCCTAGTCTTGTTGATCTGTGCAATCGCGCCCATGTCGGTGATGGCCGAGGCACCGATTTCTGTTCCGTACGGAACAGCCGTGTCGGTTGACGGAACCATGAACGCCGAGGAGTGGGCGGATGCGTCTCGCGTCGAACTTCCGCGTTCCGCAGAGCTGTGGCTGAAGCATGATCACGACTCACTCTACGTCGGGATACGAGCGAGTGAACTGGGGATGTTCGTCGGGAATCTGTGTGTCATTCGTGACTCGTTCCTCGACATCTACCATTCGTCGGCGGCGCTTGGCACGGCGACCTACCGCTGGGAGCCGACCCCATCGAGCTGGATCCTGGCAAGGCAGTTCAGCTGGCGCTGCCGCAGGCTCGGGTTCTCTCCGGCCGCCGTGCAGGAGCGGGAACGGTTCTTCGCTGATGAAGGGTGGGTAGCCAGCATCTCGTATCTGGGCAGACCTGACGAGATGGAGTATCAGCTCACGGTTCCGTGCGAGCCGATGTGCGTGTGGCTTGCTTTGCTTCCGTCATCCGGCGGCGAGCTTCTGTATTGGCCGGAGATCGCCGATCAGGACATCTTCCCAGGTCCGATTCCCGAGCAGGCACACATCGGTCTCGATTCCTGGGCCCGATTGATCCTCGAGCCCGCTCCTGCGGTTGCGAGGGCAGCTTCCGAATAGACAACGATCTCGAAGGAGGAGTGTTGAGTTTCTGGAGATACGCGCTTCGACGAATCCTGGGTGCCGCAGGCATCTTCCTCTTGTTGATGTTCTTCTACTCAGCTCTACTCGAGGGAGAACTTGAGCTGATCGACAAGAGCAACCTCAGTCGACAGTCGTATCAAATGGCAGGTCTCATCGCTGTAGATTCGGACCTCTCGACAGAAGAGCAGACTGTTCTTCGGCAAGAGATCTACCAGTCTCTGTTGGACGCTGCCAACCTCGACGGCCCACTTCTTTCTCGGACCGCCCGGCGAATGGTCGGCGTGTTCGTCTCTGGATTCGGGATATCCAAACTGTCGACGGTCTCGGTAGAACGGCGCACAGGCACGCAAAGCGATCGCTCGGTGATCTGCATTATCGGAGAGGCGATGATCCCCACGTTGCTGTTGTTCACGGGAGCGTTTCTCTTCTATACACTCCTTGCGTTTCTGCTGGGTGTGAGGAATACATCGCGCCCGGGAAGCCGCCTGGATCGAGCAACGATGAGGCTTGCCATCGTGACATCGAGCGTTCCGCCGTTCGTCGCAGCCATGTTCGCTGTGCTAATCTTCGTTTTCCTCCTTCGACTTGCTCCTTCCGATCCATGGGTGAATCGGTTCCCTGCAGGTCTCTCGGAACTGGGACCGTGGTTCCGAGACTTCCTGCGGCACTACACGCTTCCGTTCTTCTCCTTGATCGTTGTGAACGTGTTCATCCAGGCCATCCATGTGCGGAATTTGATGGTGGAGTCGCTCACCTGCAGCCACATCCGCGCGGCTCGCGCGCGAGGGATCCGCGAGAGAAACGTGCTGTTCGGGCACGGTCTTCGAACGGCCGCTCCGCCTCTCTTGACCCTTGTCTCACAAGGGTTGTTCGCCTCCCTGTGGGGTAGTTTCCTTGTCGAACCGATCTTCCAGTGGCCGGGGATCGGGCAGCTATTCCTGAAATCGATCCTTGAGCGTGATGCGCAGATGGCGTATGCGCTTCTGATCATTCTGACCGGGATCTATAATCTGGGATTGATCGTCCTCGATCTGGTCTACGGCAAGCTCGATCCAAGAATCAAGGTTGGAACGAAGGCCACGCTCTAGTCAACAAGCAGGCAAAACAATCCGGATCCGGCAGAGCCGCTGCAAAGGCCTGTTCGTCGATGGTCGCCTACAGGAAGGCGCCGGGAGCGCGAGGCTCCCGGCGCTCTTCGCAGATCCATGGTTCTCAAAGAATCCATCAAGCAACGTGGGGCGCGCGAACGCCTTCTACTGGCTGCTTGCGTACAGGATGTACTCCCAAACGGTGCCGTCGCTATAGTGGGTCACGCGGGCGTAGTACGTTCCCGGCATCAGGTATCGGGCGATGCGGCTTCCGAGATCCACTCCATCGTCATCGTCCGATTCGATGAGGTTTCCCCACTGATCGAGGAGTTCCAGGTAGGTATCTCCGCTGGTCTCCGTTTCCAGCACGACGTAGGTCTGGGCTCCCAACACGATCGAGTACCAATCTTCATCGTAGGGATGGTCGATCGAACCGATGCGGCACCCGCTTCCCGGGAGCATCGCGAGCGAATCAGCCGAGCCGCTCGAGTCGTTGTACTCCACCTCGTACGGGCAGACGTTGCTCCCTACGTTCAGCGTGTAATCGAAGTAGGCATTGCCGCCGTACGACATGACGCGGACAACGTATGTCCCCGGGTACAGATCGATCGAGATGGAGCTTGCGAGATCGACCCCGCTATCGTCGTCGTAGGCGATCTGATTGCCGTAGGTGTCGTACAGCCAGAGCTGTGTGTCATCGTAGGAGACCGTCTCGATCTCGACGGTGGCCGAAGATATGACCTCGAACCAGTAGTAGTCGTTGTCATACACATCGCTGATGTACCCGGTTCGACAGCCTTGTCCGGGAACCGTAGCAACGTAGTCCGCGGAATCGGGAGAGTCATTGCGTTCGACTTCGCGATCACACGACGCTTGCGGCTGTGGCTGCGGTTGCGGCGTCGGGGTGGTCGGGCCGCCGCACTCGACGGACACGCCGTACGAGAAGTTTCCGCTGCCGTACGCCTCCACTTGAGCGTAGTATCGTCCCGGCGTGAGGTACTGCGTGATCTGGCTTGCCGTGTCCGTGCCACTGTCGTCATCATAGGCGATTTGGGTTCCGTAGCTGTTCAATAGTGTCAGTACCGTATCCCCCGCGTTGAATGTTTCCACCGTCACGGTGCAACCGCTGTTGACGTCGAAGTAGTAGGTGTCGGTGTCATAGCCGCCGTCCAGGTATCCGCTTCGGCATCCGTACCCGGGAACGGAACCCAGTCGGTCGGCGGTTGACGTATCGCCGTTGTACTCCACTTCACGGTCGCAAGCTGTCGGGATCGTTGGCGTCGCGGCACACGTTACGGAGACTCCGTACGAGAAGTCCCCGCTGGAGTAGGCTTCAACCGCCGCAAAATACCGTCCAGGCAACAGATACTCGCTGATCAAACTCGCCGATCCGCTTCCACCGTCATCGTCGTAGGAGACCTGGTTTCCGTAGGCGTCGAGAAGTGCAAGCGTCGTATCACCCGAATCGAATGTCTCGATGCTGACCGTGCAGGCGGCGGTGACATCGAAGTAGTACATGTCGGTGTCGTAGCTGCCGTCCATACGCCCGCTTCGGCACCCATATCCGGGAACGGAACCCAGCCAGTCGGCGCTGCCCATGTCTCCGTTGTATTCCACTTCCCAGTCGCAGCCAGCGGCCATCGCCGCAAAACCGACAAGAAACGCCGCCGCCCAGACTACGATCCACGCTGCTCGCTGTGTTCTGTTCCGCATGTTCCACCTCCGCAGTCATCCTGCCTGTTTGCATGGTTGTCCCGGATGATGCTCTCTGTTGGTCCCATCATAGGGGACGGAGAGGGTGTTGTGAAACCTCTCCGTGGTAGGCGCAGCAGCGATCCGAGCGGAAACAGCAAAAGTAGGGGGGTTGCCGGCGAGAGACACGCACAGTGGGAAGACAGAGAAGCGGGCGATCTGCGTTGGGCCGATCCGGTGGACCTGTCCGGCCGGCTCTTTGCCGATCCCCCGCTTCCTGAAGCCTGGTTCGAGCTGCTGTATCTTGTTGCTCCGAATCGTCCTTCCCGATCCTGAGTTTTCACCGGGAGGTTTAGTGTCGGACGATCACGTCCTTCGCTTCGTAGGAAGCGGCTGCATCGCCGGCTTCGATCACGTAGACGTATGCGCCCTTGGCGACCGGATCCCCCTCTGTGTTCGTTCCGTCCCACACAATCTCCATCGCGTAGGCAGCCTGTGCTTCGAAGACACAACGGCGTGCCAGATCATAGACAGCAACCGAAAGCGTCTCCGGGACTCCGCTGCCTTCGAATCCGAACGAAACCTGTTCCTGGAAGGGATTCGGCGTTACGGTGAACTGCTCCACCACGAGCTGTCCTCCGACGACGGTGATTTCGTCCTCCGCGCGATCGCCGCTGTTGCTCGGATCGGTATATGTGGCGGTCACTTTCGTTCCGATCTCCCAGATTACCGCAATCGGCTCTGTCCGGAATGTTCCCGCGGGGGCATCCGCCACGGCGAGAAGAGGGTGCGGTTGGCCTTCAATCGTGAGTCCCTCCGCGATCATCGCGCTTCCGGCGTGGCTTTCGTCGAACACCGTGACGTAGGTGTCGGTGGCGTAATCGACGAGTTCCATGTCGTTTCCCTCACGATCCGTGAACCGAACGGTGGTCTCACTCGTTCCGCCGGCACCCCCGATGCCGATCTTGATGGCGATCCATGCAAGATCGGAGTGGTTGGACGGATCTTGGTACATCGCAAGCACGGTGTCTCCCGGGAGCACCCCCAATGTGGGAACTTCGGTGTACTGGCTGACCAGATCGATGCAGGACACGCTTCGGAAGACGCCACTATTCGGTTCCGTTTCCATCAAGTCCACGGCGGTCCACAGCCCGGAACGCGGGTTCCAAATATAGATCTTCGGGCTCGTGTTGTCTCCATAGGCGTCCGGCTCCGCAAGATCGTTCATGAAATCGGTGCCGAGAAGCTCGTTGGCCGGATGCACGCGTGGTGTTGCTGCCGCGTCGAATGTCCCAGGGGACGCATTGACCGGAGCGAACGGGGTGTTCTGCCCGAAGTCACTCCATCCGGTCAGGCGGTCCCAATATCCGTCGATGCGCTCCCGACGGTACGTGTCTTCATTCTGATCGGGATCGATCACTTCGATGAACACGCAGTCGGAGTTGGTATAGCTGGCCACACGGGATCCCTGCCGATCCAGGAAGAACATCGCCGTGGTTTCTCCGTCGAATACCTGAGTGTCAGCGATTTCGATCACCGCGAATGCGACGTCATTATCCACCCGTGTCTGCAGAATCGTCGGGGGAAACTCACCGGTGAGCGGATCCGCGTTCAGGTCACCCACGCCGGCAATCGCGTCTTCCGTGTAGGTCACGTCGTTGTAGCGGACGTAGATGCGATCTTCATTGAAGCCTTCCAGGCTGCGATTATCCAATTGGAGTTCGTAGCCACCATGCGCTTCGGGTAGGCCGATTCCCAAGGCATCCCACACAGGTGACAGCTCGACGCCGGTGTTGGAGAAGAAGGTCGATGAATTGCTCGATAGCTCGTCAAGGACGAGCCACTCCGAGTCATCGACCTCATGGGGGTCGCAAACATGAGCGAGGACAATCTCCGGGCAACAGCTGTCGACATTGGCGTCGGGATCGATCACTTCAACGTACACCGGATCGCGTCCCAGCCACAACGTGGTCAACGGATTGCGGACCGAATCGGTGATGCGAACAGCCGCCGTGTGCTCCGAAGTCTCGATGTACGCGGTGGCCAACGAGAAGTCGTCCTGATCGTTCGGATCCACGTAGTAAGCGACGAGCACATCGCCGACATCCAGCGAATGGAACCCCAGGTCGCGTCGGATGTCGTTGAAGTCGCACTCGAAAACGCCGCTGTCGGCCGCCGTCTCTTGGGCGTAGAACATGCACCGTGTCACGCCGGAATCGCTCATGGTGTCAAACGTTGTCACATTCGAAACCACCTGCGTGTTGAGTTCGTTCGGGTACTGGATGTAGAACGACCCATCGATGTTCGGCTGTCGGCTGCCATCGGCACGCAGATCCACATTGGCCGTTGTGAGGCCGCTGTCGTAGGCGTTGAACCAATCGATCGGTCCCGGTCCCACCGTGGCGGGAACGCCGGTGTCGGTCACGCCGCCGTATCGCTTCAGCGCCGCGAATCCGTTGGCGCTGCGCCGGTTGCCATCCATCGGGTTCCACGACCCCGGATTGACGATGACGAACACGGGGACGAATTCCACATCGTCACAGCTCAGATTCTCGTCGGCATCACTGATGAGGATTGTCGCCGCGCTGTTTGCATCCTTGTAGACGGTCTCGTCCCAGGACATCTGCGACGGAACGTCGATCAGCTTCGACATCGTGACGGCAATGTCCGTAGGATCGTCGGGATCCAGGTACAACCCCATCAGGGTGTCCATGTTCTCGAACCGGCCGAGGATGTAATCCTGGTTGGCAAGGAGGCTGACATTGGGTGGGACAAACGCAGACCCCGGAGGGATGATCGTTGCCGGATCGACCGCCGAGACGAGTTTGTATCCGGTGACCGGGTCCCGCTCGGCGCTCACCCACACACGATCATCACCGAACGTGTTCCCATCGAACTCGGCATACAGGTATCCGCCCCATTCGAAGTCGAGCGGAGTGACTGAGCCGTCGGGGTTGTTGGCGTACGGCCCCACGATGTGAGTGTTCATACGCGGATCGTTGTAGTCTGCTCGGGTGCCGATCTGGAACGCTCGGGAGCTGACAAAGACCCCGGTACTTGCTCCCGTCTCTTCGAGAAAGTCATGGAGAAGCGATCCTTCTCTGACACCGGGCCAGTGGCCCTGGTGAGGCACGTACTCAGGCTCACCGAACAACGCGTCCCCTTCACCGTTGTTATCGGTATCGGCACCGCCATCATCGATATAGCTTTCCCACACGATGCGTGCCCCGGTCTTGGCATCGATGACCTTCACGTCGGTCCACACTTTGTCACGCACGTCGCAATCGAGATCTTCGTCGGCATCGAGAACAACGATCCAGATCTCATCTCCCTCTTGCACTGAGTTGACTTGCGTCGTCCCATTGCGATCGTCCGAGAAATACATCTCGGCATCGGATGCCTGAACGACGAACGAGGCCAGCAGCGCAATAAGAAGAAGCCACACCCATCGTTCCCGAACTCCACCCTTTGCCATGCGCAGCTGTTTCTTGTTCTCGTTCATCTTGCACATCCTTGTTCGTGAGCTTGTCGATCAGCCGCGTACGATGCTCCCGCATGTGGCTCATCCGACCTGTCGTGCTCCCAGGGCCATCGGCGAACGGCCAATGCGACCCAGACAAGAACTCCACTTGCCTCCCAGAGCACACGAAGAACGACCTGACCCCAGTCGTAGAAGCCCCTTGCTGAGGCTTCGACGGAATTCAAGCCGACAATCACATACAGCAATCGAACCGCACCGACCAGATAGGCGGCGTGCAACAAAATGAGCAGCCCAAGCCCCGCGGCAAGCAGAGCGAGCCGTTTTCGCCATGGGATCCCCGGCGTGGCAAGAAGCAGCGCCACAAACGGCACGACTCCGAAATACACGTAGAAGTCGAACGTCAGGAACGGGCGGGCCATACCGCTTTGTGCATCCATCCGCTCGAACGTCACCCCGTCCGACTCGATCATGACAGCCGTCTCCCGCGGATGTTCGAACACGGTCAACAGAACCTCGGCCGTTCCCGAAACGGCGCGGTTGTACATCGGCGCGATCCACAACCAGACGGCACTCGTCGCGATGAGTAGCGCAAGCGCGACCCCCGCGAATCTCAGCAGCCCCGACTTGCTCGATCGCCGATTTCGTGCGGAAGGGTTTCTACGTATGGTGAGCATGCGCCACCTTCTCGACCCAGATCAGCCACAGAAACAGAACCCCGACAATCGAGAGCGACTGAAGAATCAGCAAATGCATCGACTCAACCCGCTGAGGGAAGAACACACCGACGTAGAAAAGCACGACAAGACGGGCGATGTTCATCACGAAAATCGCCGCGATCCCCGCCGTCAACCCGAACAGCTTCGCTTGCCATCGTGCGGGGAAGGCCAACACGGCCGACGAGAACGCAACGAAGAGAAACAGACCGGTGCAAGCGGCGACAACGGAGATACTGAACCGATCGGAGACGATGATGTGATTGTCTGTTGTTGCATCTGTTCCCAAGACACGGAGGACGGCGCATGTCGATCCGGCCGTCACCCGCTGCAGGGCGGCCATCGCCGGCTCGCTCTGCATCAGGCCCAAGGCCAGCGCGCTCATCCCCGCGAGAATGCCGAGGAATAACACGAAGCGAAGCAGGAAACGACGTCGACCGGTGAATCGTCGCTTCGTCGGAGCCTGCGGCTTGCCTGCTTCACGGTCTCTTGGCATCGCTCATCCTCTCTGGTGTCGGGTCTCGGGGGCGGGACGATCCTGCTTCCGAAACGTTCTTCTTCAAGCCGAACGGTGATCGGTTCCGTGTGAACGATGGCGCAGCAGCATCACGCCGAATGCAAGCAGCATCCCGATGCCGAGACCGATAAATCCCCACTCGGTGAGAGAGGGCGCGTCAATCGTTCCCGTGACGAGCGGCACAGGCTCTGTGCAGTCTCCGACGTCAACCACCGTTGCATCATCGTCGGCGGGTGTGGACGGATCATCGGACAGTTCTTCCGTGTCGCGGCTTCCGTCCTGATTGCGATCCCAGTCTGCGTGCGCTTGGTTGATGATCAGTGTGCCGACCGGCGTTTCCGTGTCCACGATTGCGCGAAAGACAATCTCCACCGTTGCATCGGTCGCGAGATGTCCGCTCCAGACGATGACTCCTTCTTCAGGAGACGAGGCCAATCCGACCGACGACGTCAGCGATCCGGCGACAAGAGAAAGCTCTGCCGGAAGAGTGTCCTCCAGACGGATTGTCGCTCCGCTCGTATGATCTCCTTCACCGATGTTGGCGACGGTGATCCGGTATTCGAGTTGCTCGCCGGCTTGAAGACAACCATCGTCTGGAATCGAGGCTGCCTTCTCGACCTCGATCACCGGAGCCGCGATGACGATGACCGTCACCGGTAGGACATACGTGTTGTCGTCCTCATGGTATTCGGGCACGTCGTTGTCCGGATCGGCGGATGCGATCAGATCATGCTCGCCGGCGGCTGTTGAGCCGGTATTCCAGGCGAACTCGACGATGGCATGTTCGCAGCTTTCAAGGCTGAGAGTTCTTGTGCCGATAAGGGATTCATCGTCCATATTGTCCGCATACAACGCCAACTCAAACGGGCCAGTTGCGCCGCACGTGAAGTTGTCGACGGTCACGGTTACGGTGACCGTATCACCTTGCATAACAACCGTTGGCGTGGCCATCTGAACGGAGATCTCTCCGCCGGACAGGCTTGTCCCGGGCTCCGGAAACCAGAGATCCGGGAGTTTGTCGCAGGCGTCAGCAGCATACACGGCACCACCTATACTGATGGCAAGAATCAAGACGAAGGCGATCGCCCACGGTTGGGCTTTGCTTGCGTAGGTCATTCTCCGGGTGCCCATTTCACGATCTCCTTTGCAGCCGAACCGCGCGCACAGCGAATTGAGTGCGTCGCGGCTTGGTGTGCTAGATGACAAAAGGTACCGAGAGTTCCCGCCTGAACGAAGGACCGCTGCGTGCATGTTCTGTTATCTCGATCACACCCACGCAGCACGTGCGGCCCATGAATGGGCGGACCCGGTGTCTTGATCCTAGGGGACAACCGTTTGGTGTACTTTGTGGTGGGTCTCCGCAATCTGCGGGGCATGCCCTCGACCATCGGAAGGAAATGCTCGACCCGAGAAGAGTCTCGGGTCGAGCATCGGTCAACGAGTTTTCCGTAGAGCCAGGAGGTTGTAAGCCGGCTTGGAAGCAGTAGGGGCGTCCGGTGAGTCAGGCTGTCCCCTCAGTTGCGAGCCTCCCCCCTCAAACTTGCCAATCCGCCGCCGAGCGGATGATTCCTTGCCACCCGGTACAGGGCGTAGGGCTCGCAGGCCTACGGATGTATGAATCATCACTCACCATAACCGCGGTATCGAAGCGATCGGAAGACAACTTCTCACTCGGACTGTGACGTTGATCACGCTCGATGCCGGGCACACGGGAACCATACATGGAGACAGATGTCCCGCGGCGACCTTTGTTCGGAGGCTCCAGCCGCTAAGGCTCGTCGTCTTCCAGGGGAAGCTGGCGGGTGACCCGATCGATCGGCTCGATCGGAGGAAGCGGCTCATCGGCCGCTGAGAGTTCCTTGAAGCGGCGTGCAGACGGAAGCAGCATCCGTTCCATTGAGCCGACCGACTCATTGTAGGCCTTGGTCGCACGGGTCAGCCCATCTCCTGCACGACGGAAGTGATTGAGGAACGTGACCAATCGCCCGTACAGCTCCTTGCCTTGTGCTGCAATCTGTTGGGCGTTCTCGGAGATCAAGACCTGCTGCCATCCGAACGCCGCAGTCCGGAGCAAAGCCAACAGCGTAACCGGAGATGCCACGAGGATCCTCTGCTTCGCGGCATACTCGAGCATTCCAGGATCCTCCTCGAACGCCGCTCTCAACGCCGCTTCGCTGGGGACGAACATGATCAACATCGATGCCGATTGGCTGAATTGCTCCCAGTACGCTTTCCGCGACAGTTCCTGGATCCGTTGGCGCATCGCCTTGGCATGTGCAACCAGCTTCCGCTTGGCCTCTTCGTCTCCTTTTGCTTCGGAGGCCGCGAGGAACGCGGTCATCGGCGCTTTGGCATCGACCGGCAGGATACCGCTGTTTGGCAGGTGGATCAACATATCCGGGCGACCGTCTTCGGTCACCGCTTGCTCTTCGAAGTCAACATGGTTGGCCATGCCCGCGAGTTCGACCACGCGGCGCAGCTGGAGTTCCCCCCATCGCCCTCGTGCCGTCGAGGACTTCATCGCCTGACGAAGCTCGATCGTCTCTGTCCGCAACGAGGTCTGCGCCGTCCCGAGATCGGTCAACATGCGCTCAAGACTTCGGTAGGCTCCTTCCCGTCTTTGCTCCAGAGCTCGTACCTGGGCATCCATTGCCTCCAACCCTTTGCTCAGCGGATCGACAAGGTGATGAATCTGCTCCTTCTGCGTTCCCCAATCGGTTCGGGCTTGTTCAAGAACACCGACAAGCTGCTCCCGAGACCGGTTCATCAGCTGCTCGGAATTGGCGAGCAATACGTCTCCTGCGGTTGCGCGAAACGCATCGGTCAAGCGCTTCTCGGCATCGCCGATCCACTCCGACTTGTCCCGTTCCGCCTGAAGCTGTCCACGCGCTCGCTCCAGGCGAGGACCCAGCCGCCACCATGCGGCAACGGCGCCAAGAAGGATGCCGAAGAGCAAACCTACCACGAGAAAAAGCCACTCCACCTGGGCCTCCTTCCGGCGCACACGGATGTTCGCCGTCCTAGGGTCGTCGGCTACGGAAGAGTGAGCTGCTCGCGCTCATCTGCGATCCCTCGGTAGTAGTCAGCGCGGCACCCCTCCACACGCAACAGGATGTAGTCATCATCTTCCGCTCCGGCGGGCCATTGTTCCAGCCACTCCGCGTGCCAAAGCCTGCGTTTGCGTTCCTTGGAGGTGACGATCGAAGCCGTTCCGTACACGGACGCGTAGTCGAATTGCGCTTCCCGGACAAACAACAAGGTGGATCGAGAATCGCTGCGGATTCGCGAGATCTTCTCCGACTGTACCGAGGCGGGGAACCAGAACACGTTCTCCTCACGTGCCGCAAGATACATGGGCCGCGCAACAGCGAACCCCTCAGCGTCGCGTGTAACAAACAGCGGATACGGCACGGAGTCAACAATCTGGTACAGTTGCTGTTTCACATCGCTCCTTGATGAGGATCGAGAAGCAAACCCCTGGCGACATCATAGCAGTCTGCGGAATCAAGTCCGAATCGGCTGCGTACCGCATCAGCGAGCGATCTTCGAACCGTCAACACCGGCAATGCACATCCGGCCTGAATCGCCGTTACTGCAGCAGCGTGCCCTCCTCCGGTCAACTCGAGCCGGCCGACCTCATCCAGGATCACGACCGACCGGACCTGGGCGGCATGAGTCAGGATCGACTCGGCTTCGCGAAGAGCCTCATCGCTCAGGTAGAACTTGCCGACCCTCTGCCCGGGCGGATATTCACGCGCAAGAGGAATGCACTTGCCGGAGCGGATAACGTTCAGGTCATATCCGACGGTTCTTCCGGTCTTAGCGTCCAGAATCCGGGAAGCGAGAACTCCGTCGACGTCGATCTCCCGCTGCAAGAGGTTGTTGGCGAGGCAGGTCACGGCAGAGGTCTTTCCCTCGCCGATTGCTCCGATCACAAGCACAGCGGCACGGGACAACGCCCCGTGGCGGGGAGAAGATTCGATGTCGGACGGTTGAGTTTCACTTCGCGGTGCGTCTTGCCCGGAAATCCATGGCGGATTCAGGGAGGAACCGGCTGTCGCCCCCTGGATGGAGCGCAGCCGATTCAGCACGACCTGCAGCAATTGCTCGGACATCCGATCCGCGGATACCTCCCTAGGGCTTCATCTCATCGAGAACGCCGGCTCGCTCGTTGAATTCCTCGATCTTGGCGTCGATCGGCTCCACCATCGCATGGATGCGATCCCAGTACTCGGGGTAGTCATACCACTGCGCGTCGAGTTCTTCAACGCTGTGCCCCAACTGCTCGATCCAGGTGTAGTACTTGAGGTTGTGAATCCGCTTTCGGTCCGTATACCGAAGTTCCAAACAGTGGTCGACCCCGGCACCAAGCAGGTAGCGGTTGTAGTCGACAGCCGCTTGGGTGTTGTCGTACGTCCCACGTTGCTCTTCCAGCTCACGAAGCCGGGTTTGGTAGAGTTCCATCGAATCGGTCAGAACGGTCAACACAACGTCTCGGCGGGACAGCTCGTAGTACTTGGCGAACTTCATGGCGCCGAGAAGGTTGGCCACGCTGGAGATCCCCAACAAGTCGAGGTTCTCGACGAGATTTGCCGGAACGCCGTTTCGAACGAGGAAGTCGTGGCCGGCCGGCTCGTTGAACAGCCGGATGAGGTTCATCGAGGCATCGTCGTCGATTCCAATCACCATATCCGTATTGCGGACATTGTGGATCCATGGGACGTGTTTGTCGCCGATCCCTTCGATCCGGTGGCCACCGAATCCGTTGTCGAGAAGTGTCGGGCACTGCAAAGCCTCGCCAACGACGAGTTGACTCGTGGGGTATAGCTCCTTGAGATAATCGCCGCATCCCATGGTCCCTGAGGACCCCGATGTGAGCACGACGCCGGCGTAGCGCCCGTCGCCCAATTCGTCGCGGAGGACCTCCTCCATGGCGTGTCCGGTCACATCGTAGTGCCACAAGTGGTTTCCTGCTTCGTCGAACTGATTGAAAACCATCACGTTGTCGCGCGTAGCTTGCAGCTCGAGGCATTTCTGGAAGATCTCCCAGACATTCGATTCGCATCCCGGTGTGGCGATGACTTCCCCGGCAACATTCTTCAGCCAGTCGAAGCGTTCCCGCGACATCTCCTCAGGAAGGATCGCGATCGATTCGCAGGCAAGGAGGTTGGCGTCGTACGCGCCGCCACGGCAGTAGTTGCCGGTGGAGGGCCAAACGGCCTTGTGGAATGTTGGATCGAACTGACCGGTGACCAGGCGCGGGGCCAAGCATCCAAATGTGGCCCCCACCTTGTGGGCACCGGTCGGAAACCATTTGCCGACAAGTCCGATAATGCGAGCGTCCGTTCCCGTAAGCTCGGGGGGGAACTCGATGTAGTTTACGCCGCCGTATCCGCCGCCTTGTGGCACCGGCTCGTTCTTCCAGGTGATACGGAACAGGTTCAACGGGTGTAGGTCCCAGAGGCCGATCGCCGCGAGCCGTTTGCGAATCGTCGCCGGAACCTTTGATGGGTCCTTCATCTGTGCGAACGTCGGGACAACGATCCCCCGCTCTCTTGCACGTGCAATCGTTCTTTCCAGTTGTTCCTCATGCACCGTTAGATCAATCATGCGCCCTCCGAATCACCCGCGCTTCGAGATGGTCTTGTGGCGGGTGTCCGGCAATGCTATCATACAGCTTGGCAATATGGCAACCAGAGAGCGTCGTACGCGATTACCAGAGTTCGAGAAAGTCCGTCCTAGGAAGGTTTCGGCGATCGTCGCCGAGCAGATTGTCGAGGCGATCACTCGCGGAGACTTCCCGGTAGGATCGAAGCTCCCGCCGGAGTTTGATCTGGCCGAACGGATGGGCGTGAGCCGTCCGTCTGTCAGGGAAGCTCTTTCGGCGTTGCAGGCCGTGGGTGTGATCGAATCACGTCCCGGCAGCGGCAACTACGTGCTTCGTCATCCCCCTACGGCGGATGAGGATGCTGCATCCCACCTGATCGAGAGTGAAGACGGATGTCTTGAAGTGATGGAAGCCCGTTCAACGTTGGAACCGCCGATCGCCTTCCTTGTTGCACAGAAAGCCGACGAATCGACGCTGCAAACGTTGGATGCAGCGATCGACAACATTCGCGCGAAGATCCGTGAGGGCCGGTTCAACGCCTATCTCGACGCGGACAAGGCGTTTCATGTTGCCTTGGTCGAGGCTACGGGGAATCGGCTTCTCCAAGATGCGCTCACACCGCTGCTTGCATCGATCGATCAGAAGCTCTATCGAGAGTACACCCACCACTACTACTTGAAGAATGTCTCGGACTTCGAGCTGGTTGCCGAACTCCATGCGCAGATCGTCGATGCAATCCGCGCTGCGGATCCTGACTTGGCGTTTGCGCGAATGAGCAAACACTGGACGAGAATGCTCGAGATCTGGGAAGCGTAGCAATCCAGAGCGAGCGGCAAGCCCTTCGGACAAGAAACGTGTGAGGTGATGAATGAACGAAGAGAAGAAACTTGTGGTCGTCGCTCTCGGTGGGAACGCCATCTTGCAGCCGGGGCAACGCGGAACGTTCGACGAGCAAATGGAGAACGTTCGTGTGACCTGTAGCCAACTGGCCGAGATGGTCCTCTCCGGACGGTACAAGGTTGTCATCACGCACGGAAACGGTCCTCAGGTCGGGAACATCCTTCTTCAGAACGAAACGGCTCGGGACGTTGCCGCTCCGATGCCGCTGTTTGTGTGTGGCGCCGAGAGTCAGGGGCTGATCGGGTTGATGATCCAGCAGACCCTCCACAATCTGCTTGCCGAGCAGGGGCGTGGCGACATCCCGGTGGCTACGGTCGTGACCCAAGTCGTCGTCGATCGCTCCGACCCCGCATTTGAGAACCCGACCAAGCCGGTCGGCCCGTTCTACAGCGAGGACGAGGCGAAGAAGCTGGAGAGCGAGAAGGGATATGACGTACGTGAGGACGCCGGACGCGGCTGGCGCCGTGTTGTTCCATCTCCCGATCCGATCGCCATCTTCGAAAAGGAAGCGATCCGCCAATTGGTGGACGCGCGATCACTTGTGATCGCGTCTGGTGGCGGCGGGATCCCGGTTCTGAGGGAGGGGGAGGCGCTTTGCGGCGTCGACGCGGTCATTGACAAAGATCTGGCCGGACAACGGCTTGCTGTGGATGTGGGCGCGAAAGTGTTCATGGTTCTCACCGACGTCGAGCAAGCGGTTCTGCACTATAAGACTCCGCAGGCCACGCCGTTGTCGAAGGTCACGTTGGAAGAAATGAAACGGTACCACGCCGAAGGCCACTTCGCCAAGGGCTCCATGGAGCCAAAGGTACGCGCAGCGATGCGTTTCGTGGAGGGAGGCGGCGAGCGTGCCGTGATTACATCACTGAATCGCGCGGTAGATGCACTGGAAGGTCGTGCAGGAACGACGATCGTCCGGGATTGAGATCTCAATACCAGAGACGGAATGTCCAGGGAGGAGAACATGTCCAACACCACACTTCGGGGAAGAGATTTCTTCACGTGGCTCGATTTCAGTCGGGATGAGATCGAGGCGATGCTCGATACGGCCCACGATCTGAAGCGGAAGTTCATCCGGCGGGAGCCGCACCGGGTGCTTGAGGGTCAGACCCTGCATATGTTGTTCTACAACTCGTCGCTTCGGACGAGAAACTCGTTCGAAGCCGGGATGACCCAGCTGGGAGGACATGCTCACTTTCTTCAGCCGGGCGCGGTGTACACGCCGGCGCTGAAGGGTGAAGAAGTTGCCTACTCCACAGAAAGAATCAGTGACGTGGCCCGCGTTCTCGCCGAAATGGGCGATGCGATCGCCATCCGCATCTACGGGAAGCCCACCGGATGGCAGTACGGCAAAGGGGACCTGATCATCAGAGAGTTCGCCAAATGGTCGAAGGTTCCGGTGATCAACATGGAAAACGATATGTACCACCCCTGCCAGGCGCTGGCCGATGTGATGACGATGCAGGAGAAGCTTGGCCACAACCTTCAGGGGAAAAAGTTCGTCATGAGCTGGGCGTACTCCGGATCGGTTGCCAAGCCGCTTGCGGTTCCTCAGAGTGCCATCCTCTCTGCGGCGATGATGGGGATGGATGTCACGCTTGCGCATCCGGAAGGGCTGGATCTTGATCCGAACGTGCTCCAGGCGACCCGGAATCTCGCCAAGAAGAACGGGGGCGCATTCAGCATCTCGCACGATATGGACGAATCGTTCAAGGACGCGCATGTTGTGTACCCGAAGGCGTGGACGGTTCAACCGACTGATGGCTCGGGAATCATGGACGAGGCCAAGGCCAAGGCGATCTTCGAGGCGAACAAGGCGTGGATCTGCACCCAAGAGAAGATGGCGCTGACCAACGATGCGTACTACATGCATTGCCTGCCCGCAGATCGTGACATGGAGGTTACCGAGGACGTCATCGACGGTCCCAATTCCATCATCATCGAAGAAGCAGCCAACCGCTTGCATGCCCAGAAGGGGATGATGGCACTGCTGATGGCCTAGTGGCACCGATCAAGGAGGCGAGCAAGAATGAGTTGGTTCGATCTTGCAGGGCGCGATCTGATCAGTGAGTTGGATTGGAGCCGCGAGGAATACGACATCGCGATGAAGGTCGCCGACCAGCTGAAGGGGCTTACCTACAGCGGGAAGGCGCACCCGTACCTGGAGTACAAGACGTTCGCCATGCTGTTCTTTGCGGGTTCGACGCGGACGAGGATGTCATTTGAGACGGCAATGACGCAGCTTGGCGGCCACTCGCAGTTCCTCAACCCGTCTACGATGAGGATGTCGTTGGAGGACAAGCCCGGAGCCGGGGAGACCGTGAAGGACACGGCAAAGGCAATGGCACGTTTCTGCGACGGCATCGGCATCCGCCTGCTGGATGATTCCGTAGACTACTACGGCCACGGCGACCTTGTGATGAAGAAATTCGCCGAGCACGCCGAGGTTCCGATCATCAACATGGCGTCGGACATCAACCACCCGTGCCAGTCGCTGACCGACATCTACACGATGCACGAGAAGCTGGGAAGCGTCCGTGGGAAGAAGATCGTCGTGATGTGGGCGTACACGCCTTGGATCCGCGGGCGCTGCTCGGTTCAGGGGACGGCTCTGATCTCGGCGATGTACGGGATGGATGTGGTGGTTGCCAATCCTCCCGAATACGACTTCGATCCGACGATCCTTGGCCAGTGCCGGGATCTTGCGTCGAGCTCCGGCGGCTCGTTCGAGGTTAAGCACGACCTTGACAAGGCGTTGGATGGAGCGACGGTGGTCTTCCCGCGCAACTGGTTCACCGATCGGCGCTACGACATCGGCAAAGAGGAAGAACTCAAGATCGCATCGAACTACACCGATTGGCGCTACACGACCGACCGGCAGAAGAGGCTGTGCGACCCGGGACATCTGCTGCAGTGCATGCCTGTGGATCGGGGAAACGAAGCGGATCCCGAGGTTTGCGATAACGAACTCTCTTGGATCTATGATCAGGCAGAGAATCGCCTTCACACACAGAAGGCGATCCTGACGCTAACGATGGGAGGACGCATCTAAGCGTGAACGGGCATCCTCGACAGTCCGATCTGAAGAACGTTGGCAAATCGCTTCCGCGACCTGACGCGGAAGACAAAGTGACGGGGAAAGCAAGGTACGTCGATGACCTTGCTCTCTCCGGCATGCTTCACGGAGCCGTCATCCGGAGCACCAAGCCCCATGCCCGGATCCGTCGCCTGGATCTGGGTGTGTTGGACGCGGATCCCGCGGTGGTGTGCACGGTGACCGCTGAGGACGTTCCAGGTGAGAACGTTGTTCCGGTGATCTTCGACGATCAGCCGGCGCTTGCACGCGATGGGATCGTCCGCTATGTGGGAGAACCGATCGCGTTGGTGGTGGCGACGAGCCGGCGAGCGGCACGCGAAGCGGCCGCCAAGGCCCGGGTCGACTATGTGCCGCTTCCTACGGTAGCCGACCCGCTGGAGGCGTTGAAGGCCGACGCTCCGGCCGTGGCCATGGCCGAGGTGGCTCAAGCACCTCCCAATGTGTTCACGGAGCTCCACATCGACAAGGGAGACGCGGAGCAGGCGTTTGCCGACGCGGATGTCGTGGTGGAGGGGACGTACCGAACCGGCTATCAGGAACACGCTTATCTCGAGCCGCAGGGGGCTCTTGCCGTTCCCGAAGAAATGGGAGCGGTGGCGATCTACGGTTCGATGCAGTGTCCGTTCTACGTGCAGAAGGCGATATCGCGGGTCCTTGGTTTGCCGTATGCCAAGGTCCGTATTGTGCAGACAACCACCGGAGGCGCATTCGGAGGCAAGGAAGACGTTCCCTCACTGATCTGCTCCTTGGCAGCACTGATGGCATTCAAGTCGGGGCGTCCGGTCAAACTGGTTCTGGACAGGGCCGAGGATATCCTGACCACCAGCAAGCGCCATCCTTCGATTGTTCGCTATCGGACGGCGGCGCGCGGGGACGGAACACTTCTTGCCGTAGATGTCGACTACATCTTCGACTCAGGCGCGTACCAAACGCTGTCACCGGCCGTGCTCTGGCGGGGTCTGCTCAGTGCGTGCGGTCCATACCGGCTGCCCAACGTGCGCATCCGCGGACGTTCTGTCGCGACAAACACCGTTCCATGCGGTGCATTCCGGGGATTCGGATCGCCTCAACTCAATCTGGCTCACGAGTCGCAGATCGATCGAGTCGCGCAAAGATTGGGGATGGATCGCTTTCAGATCCGTAGGATCAACGCGCTGCGCGTGGGCGACGAAACCGCTTCCGGACAGATCCTTACGGAGAGCGTGGGGATCGTGGAAACGCTTGATCGGGTCGTGGAACTGACCGAGGAGAGCGGCGGTGCCGATCGAGGCCGTGGAGCAGCCAACCCGAACGCTCGCTGTTTGCCCGTGAAGGGGGACCCGTCGGGTCCGGGCCGGTTGCGCGGTATCGGGATCTCCTCGGTGATGTACGGCGTCGGATTGGGAGGCCGGTCCCCGTTTCTCGACAAGGCGGGTGCCTATGTCAAGCTCGAAGCGGATGGTTCGGTCAGCATCGCGGTCGGAACGGTGGAAATGGGGCAAGGCCTGATCACCGCGCTCACTCAAGCGGCCTCAGAGTCGCTGGGGATCCCCTGCAATCGTATCAGCGTCCTTCCTGTGGACAGTTCCCGTGTGCCCGACAGCGGGCCGACGGTGGCCTCGCGCGGAACGATCATGAGCGCGCTCGCGATCCAGGATGCGGCGTCGAAACTCCGAACTCGCATCGAGGATGTCGCGGCGCAGATGGGGATCCCGCAAAGGGGCATTGCGGCACGACTTCCCGAGATCGCGGCTCAGTTCTGGCTCCGCAACGTCGACCCGGCAACGGAAGGGTGGGCGCAGACGAACCCCGTCACGTGGGACGATGCCACCGGCCGGGGAAACGCGTATGCGGTGTACGCCTTCGCAACTCATATCGCTGAGGTCGAGATCGATGCGTTCACCGGAGAGGTTTCGATCGAGCGGTTTTTCGCAGTCCATGACTCGGGAACCGTACTCAATCGTCAGATGGCAACGGGGCAGGTGGAAGGTGGCATTGCTCAAGGGATCGGTCTCGCTGTGATGGAAGAGATTCCGCAGGTCGACGGCCGATTGATGGTGAACGGATTCACGACCTATCGCATCCCGACGGTGCGGGATGTTGCGCCGGTGACGTGCGTGGATTTCGTCGAGACGCACTGGTCAGGGGGACCGTTTGGTGCCAAGGGTCTGGGGGAAGTGCCGCTGATGGCATCTCATGGAGCCGTGGCTCGGGCGATCGCGGATGCACTGGGCAAGGAACCGGAGACGCTTGCGTATCCGCTGTCTCCCGAGCGGATCAAGGCCGTTCTGGGATAGGTGCGGGAAGAAACGATCGGCCGCAAGAACGCTTGGGTTCCTGCGGCCGATTCTTCATTCTCAAATGAACGTTCTCTTGATCGGGAGCCTCTCCGAGTACCAGGTGGGGCGGCCCCGGCGAGAACGCCGCACGGCTAGATCTGCACCAACGCAAGAAGCGGCGCGAAGTTGACGTCGCCTGTTGTCAGACTGCCGACATTGTCGATCTGAAGCATTCCCACGAGCGTCATGAAGAAGTTGACGATTCCTTCCGCGGGGGAGCTCAGGATCACGGGCATCAAGGAGGCGGCGAGAGGCATGCCAAGAGAGGCCTCCAGTCCGGCGAAATAGGCTTCGTTGACGGCGAAGAACGCGTCAAACGCCGCCTGGAGAGCCAACGGGTCTTGTTCTCGTGCGGTTACGATGCCTTCGGCGAGCAGGTTGCCGAAGTCCATCAGCGACAGGCTGGCTAGGTATGCTTCGATCTCGACATACGGCTCACCGATCGGTGCCATGCCGGATATCCACTGAATCAAGAACGGGGTAGCTTCTGCCGGTTCCCATTCCAGAATGACAGTTCCGAACTGGGAAAGCATCCCGCCGGCGAAGTCAAACGCCGAACCGGTGCTTGGGGATACCAAGGGCAAGAACCCGCCGACTTCGACCTTGTTGAACACCGTGACTTCCCGGTCAAACTCGATGTGCAGCCCCGTCACCGGTGTGTCCAACGTGCTATGAATCAAACCGATCGCCTTCGCACCAGGCACATACAGCTCAAGATCAACTGCCTGAGCCGCTGCTGCAAGACCCAGCGATAAAACAACCGCCACAACACCAAGGATTTTCATCCTTCTCCGCATCAGGACCTCCTCACTCCACTCCTGGTAATAGAAGTCATTCTAGCGTTCGCCGGTCGAACCGGCAATGTTGCGAGTGTCATCTGCAGATAGCTCCGAGATTCGGTTTGCTCTATGGGAGAGGATTTGCTGCGCTTGCAGCAGGTCCTTCGGAGTGGTGACTTTGATGTTAGTTTCTTCTCCGTCGACAACAGCAACCGGTCGCCCGGCGGCTAGGATGGAACCGGCATCATCCGTTGCTTCGACTCCGCTGGAGAGGGCGGAGAGAAGATGCGAACGGATGAATCCCTGCGGAGTCTGCATCCGCATCAGGCGATGGCGAGACACGTCTCCGGGGATCAACAGACCGTTCTCATCTTGGTAGCGAACCGTGTCAACCACCGGCAATGCGGGGACAGCCGCTCCGTGGAGTTCCGTTGCGGCAATCACGCGCTCGATCAGATCGACGGAAGGAAACGGACGCGCCGAGTCGTGCACCAGGACGATCTCTCCGCGAGCCGCCTGCACCCCGGCGAGTGACGAGTCCTGTCTCCGCTCTCCGCCATCGACGAATCGGACCGTTTTCCGCACAGCCTTTGCGGCGATGTGCTCAAGTGCGAGACGGTCTACCGGCTGGCAAACGACAACCAGTTCTCGGATACCAACGCAGGCTTCGAACGCACGCAACGCCCAGGTGAGAAGTGAACGACCGGCTACCTCCAAACGGATCTTGTTGACTCCGGCGTCCATCCTACGGCCTCGTCCGGCGGCAAGAAGAACGGCGGTAACGGTCTTCATCGTTCGTGTGATGGCATCAGGATGAGGATTCGGAATCGCTGTCGCCGACCGATTCAGTGATCTGCCGAACCGTACCGTCGTCGGGTTGCAGGATGTAGATCTCCCACGAACCGGTACGCTTCGAGTTGAAGACGATGTCACCGGTGGGGCTCCAGGACGGATTGTAGTCCTCCTCGGAGTGCGTTGTCATCCGCGTTTGCTCTCCCGTTTCGATATCGACCACGAATAGATCGATGTTCTCATCCCGCTCGGATGTGAACACCAGCCGGGTCCCATCCGGTGACCAACTCGGAGCCCAATTGACGACACCATCGGATGTGATCTGGCGTTCGTTTTCGGATGCGATGTCCATGAGAAAGATCTCGAATCCATCTTCTACAGGCGAAGCGTAGGCGATCTGGGATCCGTCCGGTGATACCGCCGGCTCCCAGCGTTGGTAGGCCGGTGCGTCTCCACCCGTAAGGAGTGAACACCCTGCTACGCCGAAGACAAGCAGCACCACGATCCCTGTGAAGCCCCTCTTCATTCGCCGACTGCTTGTTGCAGCTATCGTTGCCATCTTTCACCTTCCCTCACGGTCCCGCAATTGCTACGGCATCCATCGACTCCGACTCGTTCCACGTTTCCCTGTGACGTTGTTACAAGCGGCGCATGGCCGGATTAGCGGACCGGCTCGGCTGTGCGCTTGAAGCCGACAGAGAGGGCCGTGCCGCTTTGCCGGAATTATAGCGGGCTCTTGACCGCACAACAAGATTCTGCTATTCTATACGGCAATATCGGCTGTTTGGGGTACTCGTAGATGGGGGGTCACACTGGCGGTATGCTGGACAGTTCGTGAGGTTCTCAACTGGACACGGGGCTATTTCGAGGGTGCGGGAATCGTCCAGCCGAGGCTGGAAGCAGAGATCCTGCTTGCCCATACCCTTGATGTAGAACGGCTCCAGCTCTATCTTTCTCCGGACAAACCCTTGAGCCCGGTCGAGCGCGATCGATTCCGGGAGATCGTGAAGCAGCGACATCGTGGCGTTCCGATCCAACAGCTGACAGGCGAAGTCATGTTCTTCGGTCTGCCGTTTCGGGTTCGTCCGACGGCGTTGATCCCGCGACCCGAAACGGAAGAGCTTGTCGAGTTCGCACTTGAGGTTATTCCGCGCGATCGGCCAGCGACCGTGCTCGATCTCGGGACAGGCTCGGGTGTGATCGCGGTGTGCCTTGCGAAATACGCGGCAGCGACCGTTGTTGCCACGGATATCAGCGCAGATGCGCTCGCCCTTGCGAAGGACAACGCAAGCAGACTCCAGGTATCCGACCGGATCCAGTTCATCGAGAGCGATTGGTTTGCAGGTATCGATGGTACATTTGACGTGATCGTCTCCAATCCGCCATATATCGAGACGGGAGATCTGCCGACGTTGCAACGCGAGGTGCGCGACCATGAGCCACACATCGCTCTGGACGGCGGGGAGTCCGGACTTGCGTCGATCGAAGCCCTGGCCCAAGGAGTGCATGAACACATGGCGCCTGGCGGGAAGCTGCTGTTGGAGATCGGAGACACGCAAGCGGAGGCCGTCATGATGCTGCTCAAGGAAGCGGGCCTCGAGACTGACGAGATCCGTCCCGACATCGCCGGCAAGGAAAGGTTCGTGATCGCGCGATGTCCGTGATCGTTCAGGTATCGGAGCTGAGCTTCCTGAGCGAAGACGGGCTGAAGGTTCTCGATGAGATCCACCTGCGGGTCAACCGCGGGGAATTGGTGTTTGTCACTGGGCCGGCAGCCGCAGGAAAGTCTGTTCTGATGGGGCTTCTCGCAACGCAAGTCGCCCCACAGCGTGGACAGATCCTTGTTCATGGAAGAAACATCGCCCGGATGAGCCGGAAGAAAGCGTACGAACTACGCCAGCGGATCGGATACCTACCGCGGGGATTCACCCCGCTCAATCGAACCCCGATGGAGAATCTGATGTTTAAGCTGCGGGCGCTCGGGTACATCCGTGAAGCTGCGGAAGAGAAGGCACTGATCGCTCTCGAACAGGTCGGGCTGTCGTCGCGATTGTCAGCGCTTCCCGAGGCGCTCGAACCGGTGGACTGGGTCAAGGTCGGCCTGGCGCTTCTTCTGTGCACGGATCCGGTCCTTCTGCTTCTCGATGAGCCGTTCGCAAACCTGGATGGTGAGGGAACTGCTGAAATCTACACGCTTCTTGGCAGGCTGAAACAGCGAGATCTCACAACCGTTCTCGCAACCCGCGAGATCCCGCCGATGCCCAAGGATATGTTCCGTGTTGTACGCCTTGTGGACGGAAGGATCGTGTCATCGTGAGCACATTTCCGTATGTCTGTCGAGAGATCATGCGTGCGGCCCGTGGAAAGGCCATCTCGGGCTTCGTGCTTGTGTTTGTGTCGACGTTTGTTACGTTGTTCGCGTTTTCGGCATTCTTCTTGCTTGCGCCCGCGTCGACCGATTCGGAACCGCTCCGCTGGGACTCGGGCCGGTTCATGGTTCGTCTCGCGCCTGCCGTCACAACCGACGAAGCGCAATCCGTTTATGCTGTTGTCCGTTCCCTCGACGGCGTGACGCAAGTCCATTATCTGTTCGGCGAGGAGCTTGATCCGCAACAGACCGTGGGAGCGTTTGTCGTGCGAACGGACGGCGCATCTTTCGATTCCGTGCGTGAGGCGGCTGCAGGGTTGACGGCGGTCGCGGGTATCGAAACGCTTGAGGAACCTGTCAGTTATGTCAGAACGACCGTTTCGTTGGCTGCGCGGGCCATTCTGCTTGTGCTTCTTGTCGTTGGGATTCTTGGCACGCTGGTTGCCGCGAGATTCGCCTATCGACGCCTTCTCGGAACGTTCTCCACCGAGCTCCAGTTGCTGTACCTGTCGGGTGCGCCGGATACGACCGTTCTTGCTCCGGTGTTCGTCGTCGGGACTCTCGGCGCTGTCGGTGCTGTTCTTCTGGTCATCCTGGTTGTGTGTCTGCTGCGGGTTGCCGCGATTGCTTCCCCGGATGGGGCGCTGGCGGCATCGACACTGCTTTCCGATGGAGGGCGGGTGTTGCGTGTTCTGGTGCTGAACGTGCCGGTGGGAATCGTGATCGGTTCACTCGCCGGAGCGGTGGGTGTGAGCCTAACGTACTCGACCCGAACGGAACTGCGGTAGCGTTCCAGCAGCGCAGAGGGTCTCGGATTTACGGATCTTCCGCGTCCGGCTGGCGCTTGAGTGGGTCGGGGGTAGCCTCTTGTGGGTGGCGATGATGCGGTCCGACGTGAGCGAGACCGACACGGACGACACACATCACACCGACGGCAACGAACAAGAGTTCGACAGCTTTGAAGATGAGGCTATAGGCGACCGCGCCCTGTTTGCCGACCCCCACCAACGTGAAGATTCCGATCATGGCTGCCTCGCTGGTTCCCAATCCTCCGGGAGTGATCCATAGCAGGAAGGAGAGCATCAGATTGAAGACATACAGAATCCATAGCTGACTTGGCGAGAAAACCAGGTGGGAAGAGTAGTAGAAGAAGATGAGCGGGCGTATGAAGATGAGGAATGTCACCACGAGCTGAACCAGGAAAGCGAGTAGGGTGCCCCGCCAGTGATGGCTGAACGCATTGGCGATTTCGTCTTCGGTCTCCGAGACCTTGCTTGCCGCTCGCTCCAAGCCGTTCTTCCAGCGGCGGAACGGATGCCCAAGCCACCGGATCGAACGGCTGAGCCACTTGAAATTCCAGGCGAAGTTCACCAGGCCGATGAGCAGCCAGAACGAGATAAACGCCATCCCGGCGAAGACGCTACGACGGCTGGCTGCATCGATCTCCGGGTGAAGAGCAACCGTGAATGTGCCGATGATCAGGAAGACAAGCACGGCGATGCCACCGAGAAACCGTTCGACGACAATCGTGGCGATGACTCTTGGGCCCTTTGCTGAGGTATGTTTCATCGCCATGAGCGCCCGCACCGGCTCGCCGCCGAAGTAGAGAGTTGGTGTGAGATAGGAAACGGCATAGCCGCCGAGTCGAGCGGCTATGACGGCGGGAAGGGGGATATCGACTCCATAGATGCGAAGGATGACCCACCAGCCAAGGACGTAGGCAACCATCGACAGAATGACGTTTGCGATGACGGCAAGAAGCCCGAAGGCACCCAGCGCCGACACCTGCGACAGAATGCCCCCGACGCCGACCCAATAAAGGACACCGCCGAGGAGCCCGAGCCCGACGGCGACAGAGAGCGTATATGTGACGGTCTTCCTCATCCTCACCCGATTGCCCATTTTCACAAAGAGTCTAACGTGTCCTTGCGGTTCTCCTCAAGCACCGGCAACTCTTACGGAACAGCGAAGCTCCTGCGGAGAAGACTCTCCGGTGGAGGTCACGAGCCGTCGCCGATGGCGTCGGCAGCGAATCGCAGTGCGGCGAGCACCGTGGCTTGCTTGTTTTCTATGCGCGTTCCGCTCCATTGAAAACTGTGTACGGACACATCGCTGCCAACGGCGACGGCGACGCAGACAAATCCGACCGGCTTCGATGCCGTCCCACCACCGGGCCCTGCGACGCCGGTTGTGGCAATTGCCACATCCGTTCCGAGGAGCCTCCGGCAGCCCGCGGCCATCTCGGAGGCGACCGGCTCACTGACAGCACCGTGCAGAGAAATCAGCTGTTCGGAGACGCAAAGAACACCCGTCTTCACGTCATTGCTGTAGGCAATGACGCCTCCGGCGAAGTAGGCCGACGATCCCGGCGTATCGGTGATCGAACTCCCGAGGAGGCCTCCAGTACACGATTCCGCAACGGCAATCCGCCATGATCGATCGGCCAACATCTGACCGAGCTTCTTGCTCCAGTCATCGAGAGTGTCTGCCATCATCCGTTCTCCTTCCGACGTTCGCCGGGCTTGTCGCCTTTCGTCCCGATCTCCATCCCGGTCGGGCATACATCCTCCAGTGGGCAAACAGTGCAGGTCGGCCGACGCGGGTGGCACGTCGATCTTCCCAGTGAGATCAGGGATACATGAAGGTGCCGCATTAACAGAGGATCCCTGTCAATCTGCGCGTTGAGGGCGTCGTGTGGATCTCGATCGGCCGGTTCGATCCAACCGAGCCGCCGCGCAACACGGGCGATGTGAGTGTCCACGGGGAAGTAGGGCTTGCCAAACGAGAACAGCAGGACGATCCCCGCCGTCTTCTTGCCGACTCCGGGAAGCTTCGTCAGCCAAGCAAGCGCTCTGTCCGTCGGTAGGGTCTCAAGAAATCCAAGATCGAACTCGCGGTGCTGCCCGGCAAACGGAATTCGCTCCAGCGCTTGCTGGATGTGAGCTGCCTTCTGATGATGTAGACCGCCAGGACGTATGATGTCAGCAAGCTCATCTTGTGGAGCCGTTCGAACAGTGTCCCAGTCCTTGTACGCGGCTCGGAGAGCGGTGTAGGCCCGGTCGCGGTTCCGATCGTTCGTGTTCTGTGAGAGAATGGTCAGAATCAGCGTTTCAACGGGATCCGGCACGTCGGATCCCGGGGATCCGAACGCCTGTCTCAGCCGATCTGCCACCTCACGAACCTGCACCCGACTCTTCACATCTCAAGGGTAGGCGAAGCAAGACCTCTGATCCACCCCGCGGATTCCGAAGCTTGTACCGCCGCCATAGGAGACTTCCATGATCCTGGAGCGAAAGCTGCCACACGAAGATCGCTCTTCCGGATCCAACGGAGCTTAGGTCGGTGGGGCATCGACTGCCGGCGGCGGCTTACAACACCGTCAGGCCTCTCGCCATTCGATTGCCTGGGGTCAGGACGTATCGGAGAGGAGGAGTCCGATGGACTTATGTTGCTTCATCCGGAGAATCCGTGAAGCGACGTGCCGTGTGAAGCCCCCGCAGGCACTGTTCACCGGTCATGCACGACCGGCATTCGCGTTGAACCTCGACCAACTCGACCAACTCATCTTTGGCCGCAACAAGGAATCGGCCTGTTTCGGGTACGGCGAAGTGACCCGGGGGAACATCCCCGGCCCGGATTCCGGTCAGCGCTGTCCGGAAAACCTTAACCCGATCACAGTCGATGAACGAGTAGGCACCCGGCCACGGACTCATCCCCCGCACCTGATTGTGAACGTCACGTGCGTTGCTGTCCCAGTCGATCCGACCGGATTCTCGAGAGACCTTTGGTGCGTACGAGACCCCATCTTCGGGCTGCCTGTACGGCGTGAGCGTATCGGCCTCGAGCCGTGCCAGGGTCTCGAGGATCGTTGACGCGCCGAGCGCCGCCAAGCGGTCGTGGAGTTCTCCCGTGGTTTCGTTGTCACCGATCTGTGTCTTCGCCTGAAGGAGGATGTCCCCTGTATCCATCCCGTCTTCGATGTAGAACGTGGTGATCCCTGTCTCGTCGTCGCCACGGACGATCGCCCAATGAATCGGCGCTGCGCCACGCAACTTCGGAAGGAGCGACGCGTGGATATTGATGGTCCCCCGTCGCGGGATGCCGTACACCTCGCGACGCAGCAGCTGACCAAACGCGGCCACGACAAACACATCGGCCCCGGCCTCTTGAAGTTCGTGGAGCGCGTCCTGTGTCCTTTGCGGCTGGATGATCGGCAGTCCCAGCGATCGAGCCGCTCGTTTCAGCGGAGGTTCACGAAGAGCGAGGCCCCGGCCGGCGGGCCTGTCGGGCTGAGTGACGACGAGGGACACATCGTGCGTTGCCGCCAGCGCTTGTAACGCGGGGACCGCAAACGCCGAACTTCCGAAGAAGACAATCTTCAAGCTTCGGACCTTTCGAGACGGCGGAACTCCTTGAGCGCGCTTGCGCGCCGTGCAGGGCTGAGATGATCGATAAACAGAACCCCGTCCAGGTGGTCCATCTCATGCTGGATCGCCCGGGCGAGAAGACCTTCTCCTTCCAGCTCGACGAGATGGCCGTCAAGGTCGAGACCGCGGACGCGAACCCATCGGCTTCGAGCGACCGGACCCGAGATGCCGGGAAGACTCAGACATGCCTCATCCGTCTCCTCGACATCCTCCGACGTCTCGAGAATCTTGGGGTTGATCAGCACCTGGAACCGCTCGTCAACATCCAGGATGAAGATCCTCTTCGAGATGCCGACTTGGGGAGCTGCAATACCGACTCCGTTGGCGCGCAACATCTCCTCAACCATTGTGGCACACTCGTCCTTGATGCAGCGGTCGATCGACTCGACCTTTGCCGCCGGACGACGCAATACACTGTCACCGTACGTTCGAATGCTCACGTTCCTGTCCTTGTTTTCTAGGTACCCCGATTATAAAGTTCCTGTTGGCATGACACAAGAGAACGGCGATGCCATGAAGCTTTTCCGCAAGATCGTCTCGTTGGAGCAGCGTCTTGGCTACACAGACAAGGCGGTGATCGGCGGGCTTGAGGCGTTTGTTGATCGGTTGGCTCCCGAGAGAGCCAACCTGGTTTCCGGATACGCCGATTCCGAACACTTCGACCGGCAACGGGCGATCGAGCGGCTTCTTGAATCGCTTGAGGACGGGCGGGCGATCTCCGACAGTGTGGAGAGCGATCGTCAAGAGAGCCGTCCCCGGCCAGACGGCCCCGCTCGCGCAGAGGCGATTACGGCCCGGCTGGATGATCCTGTGGCCGATGCTCCCGGCGTCGGCGGCAAAAGAAGTCTGTTGCTTGAACGTGTTGGTATTCAGACGATCGAGGATCTGCTTGTGTATCTTCCGCGCCGTCTTGAGGATCGGACGCGATTCGAGACGATCGGAAGGGTTCGACCGAAGGACGAGGTCTGCATCCGCGCTGAGGTGCTCCGGGTCGACCGCTTCCGTACGGGACGACGAGCAGAAGCGATCAAGGTCTCCCTTGGCGACGGGACTGGGTTTCTTTCCGGCGTCTGGTTCAACCAGCCCTGGATTGCGCAGCAGCTCAAACCGGGAGAGACGATCGACGTTTACGGCAGGATCGAGCAGCATTACGGTGAGCTTCAACTGCAGTCGCCGATTTGGGAACCGGCCGGCGACCATCAAGAGGTGGGACGGATCGTTCCCGTGTATCCGCTTACCGACGGGCTTTCGGCGAAGCAACTGCGTTCGATCCTGCGGCGGAGCCTCGATCTGTATGCACCTCTCTTGTCCGACATCATCCCGGAGGAGATGCGGGGTCGGCACGAGCTGATGCGACGCTTGGACGCGGTTCTCGCGTTGCATCGCCCGAGTTCGGAGGAATCTTTCGAATCGGCACGCCGGACGATGGCGTTCGAGGAACTGTTGCTCCTCCAGGCGGTGCTTCGATCCACGCCGCGGGAGCGTCGGGGTATGCCCCATGCGAACGGGAGCCAATGGGCGACTTCATTGCTTGCCTCGCTTCCGTTTGTGTTGACGGCCGGGCAGCGGGCGGCGCTTGAGGACATCGTCCGGGACCTACGAAGCGAGCGTCGAATGCTGCGTCTGCTCCAAGGGGACGTGGGAGCGGGGAAGACCGTTGTCGCCGTTACAGCGGCGCTGTACGCGATCGAGGCGGGGTATCAGGTTGCGTTTATGGCGCCCACCGAGGTCCTTGCGGAACAACACTTCCGAACGATCGAAACACTGCTGGAGGAACTGCCGGTCCGTACCGAGCTGCTGGTCGGCGGCCGGGACAACGACGGAATTCGCAACGATCTCGCGAACGGAACGATCGACTTGATTCTCGGCACGCACGCACTGATTCAGGAGTCGGTCAGCTTCGAGAAGCTGGGTCTGGTCATCATTGATGAGCAACATCGCTTCGGGGTGGTGCAGCGGTCGGCGATTGAGGAGAAGGGCGATCTTGTGGATCTGCTTGTGATGAGCGCGACGCCAATCCCTCGGACCATCGCGCTGACGCTGTACGGGGAGTTCGAGCAATCGTTGATCATGGAAATGCCGTGTGGGCCGAAGAACACCAAGACGCGATGGGTCTCCCAGTCACACCGCGATGAGGTGTATGAGAGGATCAGCAGCCTCCTGCGTTCGAATGTCCAGGGTTTTGTGATCGTTCCGATGATCGAAGAGTCCGAGACCCTCGATCTGAAGGCTGCGGTCAGCGTCGCCGAGGAACTGTCCGGGCGTTATCCGTTCGCGGATGTGCAGCTTGTGCATGGTCGAATGCCGACGGAGAGTCGCAGCAACGCCATGGAGCGGTTTCGAGCCGGCGAGTGTCAGCTTCTCGTGGCAACCACGGTGATCGAGGTAGGAATCGACATTCCATCCGCTTCGTTCATGGTCATTGAGCACGCCGAGCGGTTCGGCCTGTCTCAGCTTCATCAGCTGAGAGGCCGGATCGGACGGGCAGGACAAGAGGCTGTTTGCTACGCCATTGCGGATGCTGCAACCGAGGAAGCGGAGCAGCGTCTCGAGGCGTTTTCCACGCATTTGGACGGATTTGCGCTTGCCGAACGCGATGTGCAGATTCGAGGGCCGGGCGACCTGCTGGGAACGAAACAGCACGGCTTCTTGAGCCGATTGCGTGCAGCCGACCTGCTCCGTGATCGAGAACTGCTTGCCATTGCACGTGAGGAGATCGCGCATCTTGGGGACGATCCGTGTCTGCTGAAGGCGGCTGAGCGGCGATTCGGGGACACGCTTCGCTTCCTTCAGATCTAGGCCACGGTTTGCCGTCTGCCGGAGGATCGATGCTACCCCGCCTTGATCGAAACGGGTTGGTCCGGCGGATCATTGCTAGTGGATCAGTGTGCCGAATTGGGATGGATCCTCATCGCCGAGCGATCGGAGTGCGGATTTGTCGTGTCCGTCAAAGACGACAATGGGAATCGCGTGCTCCCGGCAGAGCTCGACGGAAACAACATCCATGACTTGATACCGCGCGGTGAGGAACTCATCGTAGGTGAGTTCCTTCATCGGTTGTCCGGGATCGGAATGCCCATTGGGATCCGATCGGTATACACCGGCGACATTGGACGCTTTGGCAAGGAGGGTTGCGCCGATCGACGCAGCACGAATTGCGGCAGCGGTGTCGGTGGAGACAAACGGGTTCCCGGTGCCGCCCGCGAAGATCACGATCCCGCCGTCGGCAAGAACCGACTGAGCTGCGAGCGGATCAACCCCCGGAATTCCTTCGACGTGGATAGCGGACTGGACGATCGCCGCTTGACCGGCGGCGTCGAGGTACGCCTGGAGCGCCAATGCATTGAGAACCGTGGCAAGCATCCCCATCCGATCGGCACGAACCCTGGACAGCCACGGACTGTGAGCGCCACGAAGGATGTTCCCTCCGCCGATGACGATCGCCACTTCGACGTCTCTTCCAGACATCGAAATGGCGGCAACGTCTCCGGCAACCCGTTCCAGTGCAACGGGGGAATACGGCGCTCCGTCACCTTTCAACATCTCGCCGCTCAGCTTGACGAGGATGCGGCGGGGGGCGCCCATTCGATCACTCTCCTATGGCGAATCGGGCAAAGCGGCGGATGGTGATGTTCTCGCCCGTCTTCGTGCGCAGTACGGCCAACAGATCCTCGATCGTCTCGGACGGGTCCTTGACGAACGGCTGCTTCAAGAGGCAAACGTCCGTATAGAACTTGCCGATTCGTCCTTCCACCGCCTTGTCGATGATGGCGTCCGGCTTACCCTGTGCACGGAGCTGCGCGCGATAGATCTCCTTCTCTTCTTCAAGATCGGCTTCCGGAACATCTTCGGGAGCGACGTATCGAGGAGCAACCGCGGCGATATGCATCGCAACATCGTTGGCAAATGTGACGAAATCTGCGCTCTTCGCCGCGAAATCGGTATTGGCGGCGACGTCGAGCAGAACGCCGACCTTGCTGCTGTGATGAACGTAGGCAAAAACGCCGCCTTCATTCGCTTCGCGCCCTTTGTGTCCGATCAGCTCGAGTCCTTCTTCGCGAAGGATCTTCTTGGCCTTCTCAAGGTCGCCGTCGGCCTTCTCAAGGGCGCGCTTGCAGTCCATCATCCCGACCCCGGTCTGGGCTCTCAGCGTCTTGACGTCTTCGCTACGGATTGTCATGTTGTTGCCGCCTTTGGCTCTGATCTACTCGCCTTTCTCTTCTTCGGGTTCCGGCTTGGCTTCGGCTTCACCCACCGCTTCAACGGTCTCTTCCGTCGATGCCTCCGGTTCGGGTTCGGGCGCGACCTCGGCCTCAGGGTCCACTTCAGGTTCGGTTTTCTCTTCTACGGCGTCGGCAGGCACCACACCCTCGTCGACCGCTTCTGTCTCCTCGGCCGGCTTCTGCTGTTCGGCTTCCGCAGGAGCGTCCTCTGCAGGAGCGTCCTCTGCAGGAGCATCTTCTACAGGAGCATCCTCTACAGGAGTGTCCTCTGCAGGAGCATCCTTTGCAGGAGCATCTTCCGCAGGAGCGGATTCGCTTGCGGGTTCGTCGGCCTTCGGTTCATCGGTGGCGGCGGGCGCGGGCGCCGCTTGTTGCGGCTCTCCCTGTCGGCCTTCCCGGCCTTCAATCACGGCGTCAGCGATCCGTGATGTGATGAGCTTCGTCGCCTTGATGGCGTCGTCGTTTCCGGGGATCGGGAAGTCGATCGGATCCGGATCGCAATTCGTATCAACAATGGCGATGACGGGAATACCAAGAAGGTTTGCTTCATGTACCGGATTGGCTTCGACATCCGGATCGATGACATACATCAGGTCCGGGACGCGCTGCATGTTTCGCAGGCCATCCAGGTTGCGAGCGAGCTTGGCCAATTCGCGGCGCAGCTTGCTGGCTTCCTTGTTGGGGATGTGCTCGATCGTTCCGTCTTCAATCATCCGTTCAAGCTCTTTCATCCGATCGATGCTGTGCTTGATCGTCTGGAAGTTGGTCAGCGTGCCGCCGAGCCAACGGCGATTGACATAGTGCGCACCGCAGCGCTGTGCTTCTTCAAGAATCGTTGTCTGAACCTGCTTCTTCGTTCCGATGAACAGAATCTCTTTGCCTTCGGCAGCGTTATCGCGAACGTAGTAGTAGGCCTTTTTGAACAGCGTTACGGTCTGCTCAAGATCGATAATGTGAATCCCCTTGCGCTCGGTAAAGATGTACCGAGACATCTTGGGGTTCCACTTTCGTGTCCGGTGACCGAAGTGTACTCCGGTTTCGAGAAGCTCCTTCATGGTAAGAACGTCCACATCATCCTCCCCTTGTTGGCGTGTATGGGTTGCCCGCTTGATAGTGTGCGTAGTATAGCCAACGACAATACGCCGTTCAATCGCCCACTGCATGGGCCATTGCCAACGGCTCCGGGGAGCTCGCGTTCTGTCGTGTGTCCAACGTATAATCGCGGTGTGAGGCCTATCCTATGACGCAACCGAAAACGGCGCAAGTGAAGACTTCGGGGCTCCGTGAACTCCCCCGAAACATCGAAGCGGAACAGATCGTCCTCGGCTCCGCTCTCCTCGAGGCTGAAACAACCGTTCCCATCTTAATTGAAGCGCTGAAACCGGAGCACTTCTACCACCGGGCACACCGCGTTTTCTTCCGCGCGATCCGGGAGATGTTCGACCGGGGCGATCCGATCGACGTCGTAACGATGGCGAACCATCTCGAAGAGCAGGATCAGATCGATGCCGTCGGTGGCAGGATGTATCTCAACGAGCTGTTGGACCGAGTGACGACCACCGCGAGCCTCGAGTATTACTCGGGTATCGTGCGTAAGAAGGCGGTGTTCCGCTCCCTGATCGAGGCGGGTGGTGTCATCACCGAACTCGGCTACAACGAATCGCTGGAAACGGACGAGGTTTTGGACAAGGCCGAATCGATCGTGTTCGGCGTGTCGGCAGCGAAGGGGGAAGGGGCTTCGTATCATCATGTTCGCGATTTCCTCTACGATCACATCGCCGCCCTGGAGGAACTACATCGGGATCCCAATCGCCACACGGTCACGGGTTTCTCCACGGGATTCCCGAAGCTGGATGAGATGACATCCGGATTGCAGAGATCGGATCTGCTTGTCCTTGCCGGGCGGCCGGGAACGGGAAAGACGAGCTTCGCTCTTGCGCTGGCGCGCCACGTCGCGATCCGCGAGAACGCAACCGTTGCTGTCTTCTCACTTGAGATGTCGAAGGAGCAGCTCCTTGAGCGGCTTCTCTGTGGCGAAGGAAAGGTGAGTCTTCATCGCTTGCGCGGAGGCTATGTGCCGAGCGCGAAGTGGCGCGACCTTGCGATGGCGGCGAGCAAGCTGCAGCAATCCAACGTCCTCATTGACGAGACGCCGGGAATCTCGATTTTCGAGATCCGCGCCAAGGCGCGGAGGATGCACGCTGCCCACGGGCTTGACATGGTGATTGTCGACTATCTCCAGCTTGTCGAGGGCTCAATCAGGACGGACGTTCGAGAGCAGGAGATTGCGCACATTTCACGTTCTTTGAAGAAGCTTGCCAGAGAGCTCAACATCCCGGTTATCGCCGTGTCACAGCTTAACCGTGCGGTGGAACGACGCGAGTCGAAGCGACCACAGCTTGCCGATCTTCGTGAGAGCGGCGCCATTGAGCAGGATGCCGATATCGTTGCGTTCATCTACCGCAAGGACTACTACGATCAACCGGGGGACGAAAGCGCGGTCGCATCGCAAGGAGCGTCCGCCGACAGCGAACTGATCATCGCCAAGCAGAGAAACGGACCGCTGGGAACCGTTCCGATCACGTTCCACCGCGCCTATGCCAGCTTCTACCCACAGGCGTGGGAATCGTCGAAGTCGGCGGATCCCTCGGCTCCGTAGACGGCGGAACAGACGGACTTGGTCCGGATGTAGGTGCATCGTATAATCCCCACGAATCGCCGGAATGAAGGACGTTTTGCCGGTGTCAACATCTCGCTATCAGGAGGAGCAATGACCTATCCCACGGATTACCGCTATACCAAAGACCACGAATGGATCCACGTTGAGGGCAACCGCGCCAAGATCGGAATCACCGATCATGCACAGGCGAAGCTCGGGGATGTGGTGTTTGTCGAATTGCCGACCGCCGGAACTCAGCTGACCGCCGGAGATGCGCTTGGAACCGTCGAGAGTGTCAAGGCCGTGGGAGATGTCTTCGCGCCGATTGCAGGGGTTATCGTCGAAGTGAACGATGCCCTCGAAGCGGCTCCGGACACGGTCAACAAGGATCCCCATGGGGAGGGATGGATTGCCGTGATCGAGTTCACGGATGCCGGGCAACTTGACGGACTGATGGACGCCGCTGCCTACGAAGACTTCTGCAATCAGTAGGAGTGCGTCCTATGCGCTACATACCGACGAGTGACGCCGATCGCGAGGCGATGCTTTCGGCGATCGGCCTGTCTTCTCTTGATGAACTGTTCGCCGATATTCCTGCGGAGATTCTCGATGGCAACAAGCCGCTAGGCCTCCCCTCCCTCACGGAGCAGGAAGTTGCCGCGACATTCTCTCAGCTTGCACAGCGGAATCCGGCGGCGCGAGCGTTCGCATCGTTCCAGGGCGGAGGGATCTACGATCACTACGTCCCTGCGATCGTTCCCTATGTCTTGTCCCGAAGCGAGTTCGCCACGGCGTACACACCGTATCAGCCGGAGATCAGTCAGGGAACGCTTACGGCGATGTTCGAGTTTCAGACGATGATCTGTGAGCTTACGGGGATGGAGATCGCCAACGCCTCCCTATACGACGGTGCGACGGCGCTCGCCGAGGCGGCGCTGATGGCGAACCGGATCCGCCGCCGCCATCGGATCGCTGTGTCCCGGGCGCTCTTCGCCGGCGTGGCTCGCGTCCTTCAGACCTATGCGTGGGCCGCGGAGATCGAGCTGATCGAACTGCCGATCGGGCCGGACGGGCGGACAGTATTCGATCATCTGCCGGAGGACCTTTCGGCAGTTCTTGTTCAGTCGCCCAACGCGCTGGGAATCATTGAGGATCTTCGTGGAGTGAAGGACGCCATTGGTGACGCGTTGCTCGTTGTGTCCGTTCACCCGATCTCACTGGCGATCATTGAGCCGCCGGCATCCGTCGGCGCCGACATCGTGGTCGGGGAAGGGCAACCGCTTGGCCTTACCCGGTCGTTCGGCGGCCCGCTTCTTGGCCTGTTCGCAACGCAGGAGCGATACATCCGACACATGCCCGGCCGGATTGCAGGGAGAACGTCAGACGTTGACGGGCGGAGCGGATTCACGATGACGGCGCAAACGCGCGAACAGCACATCCGGCGGCAACGGGCGACATCGAACATCTGTACCAACAGTGCGCTCTGTGCGCTTGCCGCAACCGTGTACATGGCAAGCCTGGGCGCGGATGGTCTTGCCCGGGTGGCGTCGGCCAGCGCGCGGCGAGCCCACGATTTGTGCGATCGATTGGAGCAAATCTCCGGCGTTTCCCGATTGTTCCCGGGACCGTTCTTCAATGAGTTCACGGTTCGTGTTCCGCAGGATCCATCCCGGATTCACCGGGCTCTACAGCAGGGAGGGTTCCTGATCGACGACCCAAGCGATCTGTCCCGGCTCGGAGTCGAGAACGCAGTTCGAATCGCCGTGACCGAGAAACGAACCGATGAGGAACTGAAGCGATTTACCCGTGTGTTCGAGGAGGCTTGACATCGGATGACCACCATCTTCGATCTCCCGTCCGTGTCCCCCACAGCGAGGCGTGACGACCTATCCCCAGCCATTCCCGGCTTGGAACCGGCCCTTGCTCGCCGCAAGGCTTTGCGGGTCCCGACGCTTGCCGAGCCGCAGATTGCGAGACACTACACGAAGCTGTCTCGGATGAACTACGGCGTGGACGACGGGCTGTACCCGTTGGGTAGCTGCACGATGAAGTACAACCCCAAACTCCACGAGCAACTTGTTGCGATGCCTGAATTTGCCGACGTTCACCCGGGAACGCCTCCGAGGCTTGCCCAGGGAACGCTTGCCGCGTTGCACCGGATGTCGGTGCTTCTTGCGGCGATTGCCGGGCTTCCGGCGGTGACGTTGCAGCCGTCAGCCGGCGCCCATGGCGAGCTGACCGGAATGTTCCTGATGAAGAGGTTCTTCGAAACGCGAGGCGAGAAGGAGCGCAACACGATCATCCTGACCGACTCCGCACATGGAACGAATCCCGCTTCGGCGGCGCTTGCAGGGTTCAGGGTGTTGGAGCTGAAATCCCTTTCCGACGGAACCGTAGACGTTGATGCACTGACGAATGTGCTCGACGAGCACACCGCCGGGATCATGCTTACGGTCCCCAACACGCTCGGGTTGTTCGAGCCACGGATCCGCGAAGTCACAGCTCGGGTCCACGAGGCCGGAGGGCTTTGCTACTTCGATGGCGCCAATCTGAATTCGTACATCGGCCGGGCGCGTCCCGGGGATATGGGAGCCGACGTCTTCCATTTCAATCTTCACAAGACGCTCTCGACCCCTCATGGCGGCGGAGGGCCGGGATCCGGGCCTGTCGCCGTTGCCGAGCACCTCGAGCCGTTTCTGCCGGTTCCAAGGATCGACTTCGATGGAGAACGGTACGGTCTGGATTGGAGTCCCGATCAGACAATCGGCAGCGTCCACCCCTACTTCGGGAACGTTGGTGTGATCCTGAAGGCGTTTGCGTATCTGTTGCGTCTTGGCGATCAAGGATTGGCGGAGGTGAGCGCTTACGCCTGCCTTCATGCCAACTACCTTCAGCATCGGCTCAAAGATGTGTACAAACTGCCGTATGACCGTCTGTGTAAGCACGAGTTCGTTCTCTCCGGAGAAGGGGTTGCCGAAGGCGTGACGACAACGGACATTGCTAAGCGGCTGATCGATTTCGGGTTCCATCCGCCGACGGTGTACTTCCCGTTGATTGTCCATCAGGCGTTGATGATCGAGCCGACGGAAACGGAAACGAAGGAATCTCTGGATGCGTTTGCGGATGCCATGGTGGCGATTGCCAAGGAAGCGGCGAATCACCCCGAACGGCTTCACGAAGCGCCGATTTCCACGCCTGTGCGTCGGCTTGATCAGACACAGGCCGCACGAGAGCCGATCCTGCGCCATCCGTTCGAGACGTAGGCGCCGCCGGCCTCCGGGCGAAACAGAGCAGGCCTATGCAGAGTGCGCTGTGAAGGATCTTCGCTTGTAAGCGGATGTGATCCTTCGCAGCGTGGCTGCGTTATCGCTCGGCGATAAGCTCGTTGAGGTGCTTCTCAAGGCGTTCGAACACCGTTTGCGCCAGAACTGCATCATCCGCTTCGACGAGAAGCCGGACGCGCGGTTGGGTCCCGGATGGACGAACCAAGAGGCGTCCGTCGTCTCCCAGACGCTGCGCTTCCTGCTCGATGGCCGTACGAACGCTGCCCCGGGCGACAAACGCGTGTGGATTTCGGACCGTGAGATTCCCCTTGATCTGCGGATGACGATCGATGCGAGCCGCCAGGTGTCCCAGCGGTTGTCCGAGATCGTGGGAGATCTCCAGCATTTTGACCGCAGTGAGAATCCCATCGCCTGTCAGCGAGTGATCCCGAAAGATGATGTGCCCCGACTGCTCGCCGCCAACTTTCGCTCCGAGACGGCGCATCTCCCAAGCGACATTGCGATCTCCGACGTCGGTGCGGAGAAGGCGGACTCCACACTTCTCTAGCGTTGTCGCAAGCCCCTGATTGCTCATGATCGTTGCGACAACGACGTTCGGCACAAGGCTTCGATTCTCGGCGTAGTAGCAGGCGGCGATTCCGAGGATGGTGTCTCCATCGATGATCGTTCCGTCTTCGGCAACGAGGAGCACGCGGTCTCCGTCACCATCGAAGGCGATTCCCAGATCGGCTCCATGCTCCGCTACGGCTGCCTGCAACGGCCCGAGATCGGACGTGCCGCATGCCTGGTTGATCTTCTCGCCGGCGAGTTCCGTGTTCAGTTCGAAGACGTCCGCCTTGAGGTGGCGAAAAACGCGAGGTGCGATCGCACTGGTTGCTCCAAACGCGCAATCGACGACGATGGACGTTCCGGTGAGATCGATGTCATCGATGTCGATCGCGCCGACAAGAAATGCGGCATAGCGCTCAGCGGCGGCTTCGACTTGGGCGATCTTTCCGATCGTGGCGCCTCGCGCCGGATCGCCGATCATTGCGCGCTCGATCTCCTCTTCCAGGTCAAGCGGGAGCTTCATCCCTTCTCCCGAGAAGAGCTTGATTCCGTTGTCTTCGGGAGGATTGTGGGATGCGGAAACCACCGCTCCGTGATCGGCTGCCTCGTCCTTGATGAGGAACGAGATGGCGGGGGTCGGGACAACGCCGGCGAGAAGAACGTCAAGGCCGGAGGATGCGAAACCTGCGGCAAGCGCCATTTCGAGCATCGGCCCGCTTGTTCGCGTATCACGTCCGATGACAACCTTATTGGCCGGATGAGGGATGGTCGAAGCCGTCGCTTGTGCAAGGCGTACAGCCAGTTCCGGTGTGAGTTCGCTATTGGCGAGGCCGCGGACTCCGTCCGTTCCGAACAGTCTTGTCATGGAATCCTCCATCCACCGTGAAGCAGGAACAGCGGTGCGGGAAGGAACGATGGGTAAAGGAACTCGATCCCCCCGGCCAACATCAGTCGGCCTTTGCCCGCGTATCGCTGGTTGAGTCCGCCGCCGAAGCACAACTCCGTCTTACCAGGGGCGTTTCCGGCACCGGGGTGTTGAAGTGCGGCCACGGCGACGGTCAGACAGGTTGTCCCGGTGGGGCCGTCTGTGCCGATGGGGAGCAGAAATGCCGTATGGAGGAGGGTTCCCCCGGAGGGAGAGAGCATCAATGAGATATGTGTCCAGCCGAACCTGTTCGAAACCCCGACCTCAATGCCAAGAAGAAGCGGCGTCTGCGACGGCGAGAAGGAGATCCCGATCCCCACATGATCAAGAATGGAATCGGCTTGAACTGGCATGCCTGACGCGATGACGACAACCGCGAGAACCGCCACAGCAGCAAGAAGATGCTTCATGGGGTGAGTGTAACCGTGTTACGGGACCGGGGCGAATCGCTCCTGCCCTACGCGGCGAACGACATCGCCGATCTCGATGTCGAAGGGTGACAGGAAGTGCGCATATGAAGCCAGATCTCGTACGTCATAGATGAGGATCTCACCCTTGACATCGAGTTCGTCGAATGCGAGGACGGATCCGGTTGTCGGATCGGTGATCAGGTTCGCGGTCTCAAGTACCTCGAATATGTCTCCGATGCTCACACCACGGTTCGCTCCCACATTGATGGCGATCTCTCCGCCGGGGAGGATCTGGGCAACGCGACCCTGGAGCGGCTCGCTCCCGGCGAACGCCGACGATGTGGCGAAGGCCCTCGTTTCGGTGCTTGAGACGGCCCTGTCCATCTGGCCAAAGGTCTCCGAGGTCCGCTTGATCGTCTCCGTCAGACCCGCGCTCAGGTCGTTCAGTCCGCGGCTGAGAACGCTTCCCATCAGCGTGCTTCGAAACGCTTCCGTGCCGACGGTGATCTCTTCGGAAACGGAGATCGAGAGTCCGTCCGCACGAACAACGAACGAAACCTCATCCAGGATCGAGCTGTCGCGACGGATCCGAACGTGATAGACTCCAGGGATCACGGATTCCCCGTTGAATCCGCGTTGATCCCACTCCCATTCGCCGCATTCACCGGCGGCGATGTACTGCGAGCCTCGCCAGCTGACGAACTCGCCGATCGATGAGACGATCTCAACGTCGAGCCAACCTCCGGGTCCGGAATTGGAGAAACCGATCCGAACCGGTTGTCCCCAGGAATACTCCTGACGGTCTGTGAGAAGCCCTCCACCACAGATATCGCCTTCCGGCTGGAGCCAACTCAGGAGCCACCCGAGATCGATCGAGAACCCCGTGTCTCCTTCTTCGCGTTGCCACGTCTCTGCGGATGAGATCAAGGTTTGGTTGTCGAGGCCATAGACGTCCGCTTGGATCGCGATCTCGGCGGACGCGCTGCTGAGGCTGAGAACGCCAAGGCTGAACGCCCGCTGAGAGAGAGCGAACTGGAGAACGTTGCCAGCCACGAGCAGGTCGGCGCCGAGCAGCCGGGCGGCAGTAATCGTGCCGGGGATCGACAGACCGTCAAGCTGGCGTTCCTGCAACTGATGCTGAACTTCCTCGGGGCGGATGATCCGGAATCCGATCTCTTCCAGACGAGAGGCCACGGCGGTTGCGACCCCCTCCCCAACGTTGACAAACCCAGATCCGCTCGAATCGCCAAACGGCGCCACGGCGACGCGAAGGTCTCTCAGCGGCGACTCTTCGGGGCCGAGTTGAACGAGAATCGTTGCCACTTCCGAGTTGTTGGTCTCACGGGTCTCGTCGATGCGATCGAACGGCTCATCCGCGGTGACCTCCAGTGTGTGGACGCCGACGCTGGCTACCCACTCCATCTCGATCCATAGCTGCTCATCGACCTCTAGATCGCGTGAGACCATCGTCGATTGGAGTTGCATTCCATCGACCGATGCCGTGACGTGAAACGGTGAGTCGGTTGCATGTTCGCCGACATTGGCCACCTGTGCGGACACGGTCACAAGATCTCCCGAGACAGGATGCGGTGGGTCAAGGACGATTCCGGCAACGACCAGATCGGGCGAAGCGTGGACGGCAACGGATGCTGCAAGCATGATCAGTACGGTGGTCAATCGTCTCCATCGGAACGTCAATTCATCCTCCTCTCGGCAATGGCACCATCGATCCCAGTAGACTTACACACGAACGCCGGATGAAGTTTCGCATCCTTGATTGTTCCTACAGTTGGCCCCAATTGGACCCGCTCTTCACCGTGACCTCAAGGGGCACCCGCAAAGCCATGACCGATTCCATCTCTCGGCGGATCACCTGCTCGGCTCGGTCGATCTCTGAGCCCGGGACCTCGAACACAAGCTCATCGTGGATCTGAAGGAGCATCCGAACGGGAAGATCCTCGGCTTGCGCAAGTGCATCAATGTGCAACATCGCCAGCTTGATCAGGTCGGCGGCGCTTCCCTGAATCGGAGTGTTGATCGCATTGCGCCGATCGTAGTTGCGAGCGGCGACGTTTCGTGATGTGAGGTTAGGAAGCGGCCGGCGGCGCCCAAGGATCGTTTCCGCATAGCCGAGCCTGGTCGCTTGCTCGACGAGCTCGCCCATGAACTCCTTGGTGCGTGGATAGGCGGTGTAGAAGCGATCGATGAATGTTTTGGCCTCGGCATTGGATGTGCCGAGCTGCTTGGCGAGGCCGAACGGACTGATCCCGTAGATGATCCCGAAATTGATCCGCTTGGCGGACGACCGAAGCTTGTCGGTGACACGCTCCGGAGGCACACCGAACACATGCGCTGCCGTCAACCGGTGAAGATCCATGCCTGACACGAAAGCATCGATCAGTTCGCGATCTCTCGATAAGTGGGCGAGCAGCCGCAATTCGATCTGCGAGTAGTCGGCGGCGACAAGCGAGAATCCGGAATCAGCGACAAACGCCTGGCGAATTTTCTCTCCTGTTGCGGTTCTCACCGGGATGTTCTGGAGGTTCGGATCGGATGAAGACAGGCGACCTGTCGCTGTGGACGTTTGATGAAACGATGTGTGAATCCGCCTTGTGTCGGGGTTGACCGACAAGGGAAGCTTCTCGATGTAGGTGGTGAGAAGCTTGCGAAGCTCGCGGTACTCCATCAGCTTGCCAGGCAGAGGATGCTGGACGGCGAGCTCCGCCAACACCTGTGCGCTTGTGGATGGACCGGTCTTCGTGCGCTCGAGAACGGGCAGACCCAACTCGTCGAACAACACTTCCGCCACCTGCTTCGTGGACCCCGGATTGAAGGGGTGGCCAGCGATTTCCGCGAGATCCTCTTCGATGATGCTCAGCTCTTCGCGCAACGCGAGACGCTGCCGTTGCAGCTCGTCGGAATCAATGCGAATGCCTCGCATCTCCATCCGTGCGAGGACGGGGATCAACGGTAGCTCGACATCATGAAAGAGGCTCAACAAGCCCATGGTTTCGAGGCTGCTCAACAAGGAAGGTCTCACTCGAACGACGATATCCGCATCCTCGCAGGCATACATCGTTGCCTTCTCTACGGGAACCGCAGCGAAGTTGCCATCCTTGCCTGCAACATCGGCAAAGCTGACCATTCGGTAGTTCAGCACGTCGGAGGCGATTTGATTCAGATTGTGTTGCCGTTGTTCAGGTCGCACGAGGTGAGAGGCGATCATCGCGTCGAACGCGACCGGAGGCATCGCAACGCCGGCGCGGTGGAGCACGGTCAGATCGTACTTCAGGTTCTGACCGATCACGCGAACCCCGGGACGGGTCAGCGCTTCCGCCAGCGCAGAGAGGGTCAGATCCAACGGGAGCTGCTGTGGGGCTTCCAGCCCCTGATGTCCGACAGGGATGTAGGCGGCCGTCATCGGCTGCCACGAAACGGAGATTCCGACAATCCTCGCTTCCATCGGATCGAGGCTCGTGGTCTCCAGATCGAGGGAAAGCACGTCCCCCTGAGCCGCCTCACGGAATGTCTCATGGAGTTGGTCGACCGTCAGCACGGTGCGGTAGTCGATCTTGTTGGTTTGGTGACCGAGGGTCTGCTCGGGGGCCTCACGACTCAATCCTAATTGCTCAATAACGCTTCGGAACTCCAACCGATCGAGCAGAGCGAAGAGCGCGGCATCATCGATCCCGGTTGGACGGCAGCGTTCCAGCTCGAGCGGGGAATACACGTCCCGGTCCAGCGTGACAAGGCGCTGCGCGAGCTGGAGGGTGTCGCGGTTCCCCTCTAGAGACTTGCGAATCCGCTCGTTGCGAACTTCACTCGATCGTTGCATCAGATCCTCGAGTGAGCCGAACTGCTTCAACAGTTTCGTCGCAGTTTTTGCGCCGACACCGGGGACGCCGGGGATGTTGTCCGAGCTGTCACCGACAAGCGAAAGCCAATCGACGATCTGGCCGGGGGGGACACCGTAGCGATCTTCCACGGAGAGAGGATCGCACTCCTCGAACCCTTCCCGGCCTCGCCCAAGCGGGCGAAGCAACCAGACGTCGTCCGTGACAAGCTGAGCGAGATCTTTGTCGGAAGAGACGATCAAACAGCGGATCCGTTCCGATTCGGCGCGCGAAACCAGCGTCGCCAGCAGATCGTCGGCCTCAATCCCCGTGCACTCCCAGACGGGAATTCCTAAGGCCTCCAGGAGTTCGTGAATCAGAGGGAGCTGCGCGGCGAGGTCCTCGGGCATCGGTGATCGTGTTGCCTTGTACTCAGCGTAGAGCCTGTGGCGGAAGGTTTCGCCGCCGGCGTCAAATGCCACGGAGACATGACTGGACGGATACGCGCAGAACGCTTTGGAGAGGAGCTTCCAGAACCCGAAAACGCCGTTCACCGGGAGACGATTTCTCGTCCGCAACTCGCGAATCGCGAAGTAGGCCCGGTAGGCCATGGCATGTCCGTCGACCACCAGCAACCGCCGTTCGATGTGTGAAGACGCCCAACCGAAAAGATCCTCATAGCTGACAGGCATTGTTGCGCACGCCTCCTTGAAGAAGAGCGTCATCGCGGAGGTAGCACAGCGCCAGCGCCAATCCGTCCGCCATGTCATCCGGGCGCGGGAGTTCACGTAGCTGAAGCTGTTGCTGAACCATTGCTTGTACCTGCGCCTTGTTGGCTCGCCCATACCCGGCGATCCGTTTCTTCACCTGTAGCGGTGTGTACCCGCGGATCGGAAGCCCGCAAACGGCAGTGAGGAGGGCGCCACGCGTTTCGGCCGTCATCATCGCTGTCTTGCTGTTGTTTGCGAAGAAGACCTCTTCGATCGCAACGCCTACCGGATGGTACTTCTCGACCAGCTCCCGGACCTCATCGTGCAGGGTTTTCAGGCGTTCGGAGCGAAGCATCTCCTTGCTTGTCGTGAGGACACCACCGGCGAGAACGCGAACGGTTCTTCCTTCGCGAACGATGATGCCGTAGCCGGTTGTCGCCAATCCCGGATCCAGTCCCAATGCAATGATGCTTGGGCTCATTGCAGCAGATCCCCCAATCGGCGTGGGCGGTCCTCGGTTTCCTCGCATTGATGATCGGGATCGTCGTTCAGATTGGCACCGCACGCCGGGCACAGTCCGCGGCAATCCTCATGGCACAGAACATTGGGATTGATCCCGGCAACCGCAACCGCCATGACATCCGGGAACAGATCCACGACTTGCTCTTGGTCACCGACGGTGACATCCATCTCAAGGGTTGTCTCGATCTCGCGTTCGACCGGTTTCAGGCATCGTCGGCATGGGATGAAGACCCGACCGCGGACCTCGGCTTCAACGTGGACGGAATCCATCTGGGCGACAGCCAATCCGAAAACCCGTAGCGGCGAGAGGAACTCCAAGCTCTCCGACGAAGCGCTTGCAGCACTTGCAGCAAGCTCCAACGCGAACCGCTGCGGAACATCCGGCGACTCCATCAGCGGACTGATATCCAACAACAACTCAGCGGAACCACCCTGCGACATCGGCGGTCCTCCTTCCTTCTTTCACATCATGAACGCGGATGATGTCCGCGCCATGGATGATCGCAGCCGTATTTGCGGCAATCGTGCCCTCAAGACGACCTTCCACAGGTTCATCGAGGATGGTGCCGAGAAACGACTTCCTTGACGTGCCCAACAGGATCGGCACGTCAAGGTCGCGGATCTCGTGCAGCCTCTTGATCAAATCTACGTTGTGCTCGACGGTCTTCCCGAATCCGATCCCCGGATCCACGATCAGCCTCCGCTTGGGAATCCCCGCGGACACGGCGGCCTGGCAGCGCGAGGCAAGAAACGCATGTACATCGTGGACGACATCTTCATACGTGGGAGACGCTTGCATCGTCTGTGGCATCCCTTGCATGTGCATCAAGACAACAAACGCGTCGCCGGCGGCACAGGTTTCCATCATATCCGGGTCAGCCCGAAGTGCACTGATGTCGTTCACGATTACGGCACCGACCGCCAGTGCCTCACGCGCAACCCGTGCATGCATCGTATCGATCGAGAGGGGGCATGTCAGTGTTTGCCGGATCCGCTCCAAGACGGGCATGACCCGTCTCAGCTCCTCCTCGGGACCGACCGGTGTCGCTCCGGGTCTTGTCGATTCGCCGCCGATGTCGAGGATGTCTGCGCCATCGGCCACCATGTGCTCGGCGCGCCGGAGTGCGTTCTCTGGGGCCAACCAAGAGCCGCCGTCGAAGAAGGAATCAGGCGTGATGTTCAGGATCCCCATGACAAGCACCCGGTTGCGCGATTTCACCCACCGATCCAGGTTGATCATGTCGAGGCAGTATACCATAGAGGTCCACGGCAACCGCAGTTTGACCGCATCTGTGTTGCCCCGTACAATTCGGCGTCTACAAGCGAGAAGAAGAGGTGATGATCATCGCCAAGGTACTCCTTACAGAAGTTGTCGAGTCACTTGGATATGTTGGACAGGTTGTCGAGGTTGCTGACGGCTATGCAAGGAACTACCTGTTTCCGAAGCGGCTGGCCGTGGTCCCGACGGAGCATAATATCGAGCTTTACGCCCGGCAGCGTGCCGAGCATGAAGCGTTGCTTCAAGAGCGCGAAGAGCAGGCGATCGCAGTGCGTGATCTGCTGGCTGATCGAACGTTTGTGTTTACGCGCAAGGCACATGATGATAACAAGCTGTATGGTTCCGTCCGTGCCGAGGACATCGCAGCAAGAATCGCAGAAGAAACGGGTCGCACGGTCGAGGCCGCCAGAATCCGTTCCGAGCAGCCGATCGAGACGCTGGGAGCGCATGCGGTTACGATCGGTCTCTACAAGGATATTTCCGTTGATGTACGCATCCGCGTAGATGAGGAGGGAGTCAAGGAGGAGTAGTCCGAGATGCTGAGCAGGCAGGATATACTCCGGGCTCTGGCATGCCTGCTGATCGGAGTGTTTTCGACTGTCTCCGTCTGCGGTCAGACTCTCACCGTCAACGACGCTGTCATCGACTTAATCAGCCCGCCTCTCGATACGGAGGCGGGCTGTTTTTTGCCGCTTGTCGAGGCCGCGATTGCGGTCGGGGCAACTCCGATCGGACGGCCGACGGAGAACTCGGCATGTCTGCGGACAGCCAGTGGCCTGAAAAGAATCGCCGCTGAATCGCTGATCGTGGCTGATGGGATTCCCTACATCGGTGCCAGAGCACTCGCCGATGCCGTGGGTGGAGAAATTCACACACTGGCCGGGTCTGTCTTCCTCGAAATCGCTCCTGCCGAACTTCGCTTCATCGAGCAGGATCTTGGCGGGGACGAGCTTCTGCTTCGGTGTTCGTCGTACGCGCCGGTGTCTGCGGATTGGGTGGACGATGTGACGCTTCGATTGCGGATGCCTCTCTGTACCATTTCCGAATCGTTTGAAGCACGGACGCATGCATCGAATCGCATTGTCTCGGTCCGCGCTGTGCCGGCTTCCTCATCGACCCTCGATGTGCTCGTGCGATTGACGCAGCCGAGATCGGTGATGATTGAAGCCCAAGAGGTGTTTGACGGTTTCTCGGTGCGTCTGCGGTTCGGGGGACGGGAGCTTGAGCAAGCGAGCCTTCCCCTAGGCGATGGTGCAGAGTTCTACTCGTGGCGCATCCCTTGCGGCGAAGGCGTTGCTGCCATTGAAGGAGTGTGGATTCGCGAGTGGCGCAACACCTGTGAGGCAATCCTTGAACCTGCGGCGCTTGCAGCGAGCGGCGAAGCGGAGGAAGTGTCTGACTGGATCGTCTCTACATCTGCCACGCCGGTCGACCCGACCCATGGTCTTCCCGCCGGGTTTACGATGATCGAGGGTTCGATTGCTCAGCAGGCATGCGGTGGAACCGGAGCGATCTGTATCGACCTTTTCGGGCGTCTGAAGTTCACAGATCTTCATCCGGTGGGAACCGTGTCATCGGGTGATGTTGCGTTGACGGCAACGGCAACGAATCGTCCGGCAGGAAGCGATGAGATTATCCTCCTGCAACCGGGCTACTCGGGATCTCTGTCGGCTTCGTCCGAGCAGCTTCGTGTTGTGACGGTTCGTAACGATCGCATTACGTCCGTGGTCGACTCCAGGTATCCATGTCATGATCCCTCCCTGGTGACAATTGTCGCTTCCGGTTCGGCCCGTGATCTGCTGGCTCCCGTTCATGTGGGGGCCTCCGTGTGTGTGTCGATGGCCGTGGAGGCACTGCGAACGTTCGAGAGCATTGCCGGAGGCGGGACCCTGCTTCTTCGCGAAGGGTCCTCCACGGATGCGTCCTGCGAACTCAGCGATTCTGCTCGGGAATGGGCGACCGTTGTCGTGGATGATTGGACCGGCGGATTGGGGGTGCTGTCGATCCACATCCCCGAGGATGATCGATCTCTTGCTACACTTGTATCGCTGCTTTCCCAGCTGCCGTTTCATCTGTGCAATGCCGTTTTGTTTTCCCATGGATCTTTGATGGTGCGGACCGAGGAAGGCGCGATCCCCGTTGTCGAGCCGGGGCCGGAAGCGATTCGTTTCACCGTGATTCCCAGGACTCCATGAGGCGTCTCACCCGAGATGTGCTGCTCATGGCGGCGGCGACGGCCGTCTCTCGGATCTTCGGTTTGTTCCGAGATGCGACGATCGCGGGCCAGTTTGGAGCCTCGGCCGCTTACGATGCCTTCGTGGTCGCGTTCTTCGTCCCTCACATGTTGCGTCAGCTTCTCGCTGAGGGGGCGCTGTCTGCCTCCCTCGTTCCTCTCTACACCGAGGCGCGGCTGCACGGTCAGGATGAGAATGCGTTCATCTCCTCCGTCTTGTCGTGGTTGCTGGTCCTGTTCCCCCTTCTTGTTCTTGCGGGCGTGCTTCTTGCGCCCTGGTATGTCCCCTTTCTGGCAAGCGGCTTCGAGGCGCAAACATTGAGGACTGCAATCCGGATGACGCAAATGTTGTTCCCGTTCATCGCGTTCGTTGGCGTTGCCGCAGTGTTCTCGGCTTTGTTGCATGCCCATCACCGCTTCGCGGTTGCCTCTCTCGCGCCGGTGATGTTTAACGTGGGAATGATCCTGGGAGCGGTCTTCTTGTGGCGGTTGTTCCCGTCTCAGCCGGTCTACGGTCTTGCCTTGGGAGGGCTTCTGGGAGCGGTGGGACAACTCCTCGTGGAACTTGTGGCCGCGCACGGTACGGGGTACCGATTCCAGCTGAGGTTCCGGCCTCTCCATCCGCAGATCCACCGCCTGGTGCGCCTGATGCTCCCAGCAGCGGCAGCCCTTCTGGTCGCCCAGTTGAACATGTTGGTCGACAACAAACTTGCATCGCACCTGACCGCGGGGAGCATCTCCTCGTTGCAGTATGCGATGCGGCTGTTTCAGCTTCCGCTGGGAGTGGTCGCGGTGAGTGTCGCAAGCGCTGTGTTCCCACGTCTTTCCGCGGCGCGTACGCTGGAGGATGATGCTCGTTTTCGGGCGTTGTTCCGGAACGGCTTCAGTACCAGTCTCGCTCTGCTCCTTCCGGCCACAGCGGGGCTGGCGCTTCTTGCGCGGCCGATCATCGCCCTGTTGTTCGAGCATGGCGCGTTCCTTGCATCCGATACCCAGCAGACCGCATCTGTGTTGCGCCTATACGCGGTGGGAATCATTCCCTACGGGTGGGTGTACATGTTGACGCGGACCTGCTACGCGAGGCAGCGATCGGCGTTCCCGTTGATTGCCTCCACGGCGGCCGTGGCGGTCAACATTGGCCTCGACATCGCACTTGTCGGTCCATTGGGGGTGGAGGGATTGGCGTTGGCGACGGCGGTTGCTGGTTGGACCCAGGCGGCAATGCTCATCGTGTTTATCCGCTCGGCGTTTCATCCTCTGCGGAGGATTGCCGGCGACTCGGTTCGAGTGGCAATCGCAACCGCAGCGATGGTCGGAGTGTTGGCTGCATTCCGGACGATCCGCTTCTCGATCTCGGAGGACATCGTCTTGGTGCTGGGGATTCTCGTGGGTGTCGTCGCATATGCTCTTGCGGCGTGGTTCCTCGGGTTGTTCGCACTGCTTCGTCCGCCGGAGGGCGACCGTACGGTGTGACGGGTCCTTTGGTCCCAAGGCACAGAAACCGTCAGCCGAAGTGACTCCTTGCCTCGTCCGACATTCGATCGGGCGTCCACGGCGGATCCCAAACGAGCACAATTTCCACACGGTCATCGGGATCGGCGACTCGGCGCACGGCCTGTTCCGCCTCCGTAGCGATCACGCCGGCCAGTGGACAGCGGGGTGTCGTAAGCGTCAAATCGACGGAAACAAGACGTTCCTCCACCTTCACTCCATACACCAGACCCAGATCCACGATGTTGATCCCCATCTCGGGATCGACCACGGATTCGAGTGCGGAGAGAACTTGCTCTTTCGATACGGTCACTTCCGCCTCCTCATGTACCCGGATGTTCCCATTTCAGGGACGGTGTGAGTCGGTATTCGTCCGAGAGCCGGTCCACGCTTTGATCAGAGATCGTGCCCATCGGTCGATGGTAAGGAGTGGAGTCGCGCTTTCGGTGATCGGAGGGAACTTCTGCGCTTCCGGCAGATCAAGCCACTGATCCAGGACAAACGCCAATCCGCTTCCGATGTCGGGAAGGCGGATCTGTCCGGCAAGGAATCTCTGTACGAGGATCTCGTCGGCGGCATTCATGGCGGCGAGTGAGCTGCCGCCTTGCTTCGCTGCGTTCAGCACGGAGACATACGCCGGGTATCGGCTCTCGTCTACCGGGTGAAGACGAAGCGTATCAACGGTCTGCATCGGCAAGCGGCTCAACCCCGAATCCACCCGATGCGGGTGTGTCAACGCGTACTGGATCGGCAACCGCATGTCTGCGCTCGCCATCTCGGCGATCCATGATCCGTCCACATACTCCACCATCGCATGCATCGTGGATGAAGGGTGGATCAAGACATCGATGCGATCGTACGGCAGATCGAAGAGATGATGAGCTTCGATCACTTCGAACCCTTTGTTCACCATGGTCGCCGAATCGATGGTGATCCTCCGCCCCATCTCCCAATTGGGGTGGGAGAGTGCCTGCTCGGGGGTGACAGACGGCAGTGCCTCGATCGGTGTGTCTCGGAGCGAGCCGCCGGAGGCGGTCAGGATGATCCTTCTGACTTCGTCCGCAGCACCGGCGCGCATACATTGCCACACAGCGTTGTGCTCGCTGTCGACCGGAAGGAGACGGTTTGTGTCGCCGCGGAGTTCGGCGCGAACCCAGTCGCCGCCGATGACCAGGCTCTCCTTGTTGGCGAGAGCGACCCGATGTCCGCTGCGCAACGCCTGAAGCGTGGGTGGAAGTCCGATCGCTCCGACCAGCGCGTTCAATACGACATCGATGTCGTCGCGTTCGACGATGGTCTGCAAGCCCGACTCGCCGAAGACGACCTCAACGTTGGCGGGACAGCCATCTCGTATCGGTCTCGAAGTTTCTTCATCGGCGACGGACACGATCCGTGGTCGGTAGAGAGAAATCTGTTCCAGGAGGCGCTGTGCGTTGTGGCCGGCGGCGAGCGCAACGACGTCGATGTCATAGCCGATGTCGCGAAGCCGGGACACCACATCGAGCGTCTGGGTGCCGATCGATCCGGTGGACCCGAGAACAGCGAGGCGAATACGTTGCCGATCCATCACACGGCGGGTTCCGGGAGGAGTTCCGTATACAGTGCTTCAATCTCGCTTCCGGTGAGCACTTCGTGTTCCAGAAGCTCCTTCGCGATACGATCGAGAACGGTTCGATGCTTCTGCAGAAGCTCCTTGGCTCGGTTGTATGCACCGACAAGCAGTGCGCGAATCTCGCTGTCTACGAGCGCGGCCAGCTCCTCGGAATGCTCGTCGCTTCGGACGATCTCTTCGCCGAGGAATACGTCCATCCGTTCTCGGGCAAGGCTGATCGGGCCGAGCTTCTCGCTCATGCCGTACTCTACGACCATTCTCTTTGCCCATTGCGTGGCGTTCCGGATATCTTCGTACGCACCGGTCGAGAGCTCGTCGAACACAACTTCCTCCGCAGCTCTTCCGCCAAGCGTGGTGATGAGGACGTTCTCGTACTCGCTCTTCGTGCGGATGTATTTCTCGAACCGCTCAACCCACTGGGTGGCCCCGAGTGAACCATGTGTGCGTGGTATGATCGAGATCTTGTGGACAGGGATCTCCTTTTCCAGAAGGCGCATCAGCAACGCGTGTCCGCACTCGTGGTACGCCACGCGTTTGCGCTCATCCTCGCCGAGAACCATCTTCCTGCGCTTCAGTCCCAGCTCGATGCGATCCGCTGCCTCTTCGAAGTCCTCGGTCTCAACCTGTTCTTTGTTGTGTCTTGCCGCAAGCAGTGCGGCTTCGTTGCATAGGTTGCGTAGGTCGGCTCCCACGAATCCCCGCGTGCGCTGCGCAAGGAGATCAAGATCCAGTTCCTCAGCTACCTTCTTGTTTCGGATATGGACTTCCAGGATCTCGCGCCGTTCCTTGACCGCAGGTGCAGGAATAGCAATCCGGCGGTCGAACCTTCCCGGCCGCAACAGGGCGGGATCCAACACATCCGGCCGATTGGTCGCGGCAAGAACGATGACGCCCTTGTTGGTCTCGAATCCGTCCATCTCGGCAAGGAGCTGGTTCAGGGTCTGTTCGCGTTCGTCATGCCCCCCACCGAGACCCGCGCCACGCTTCCGCCCGACGGCATCAATCTCGTCGATGAAGATGATGCACGGCGAACTTGCCTTTGCCTTCTGGAACATGTCGCGAACGCGCGATGCGCCGACTCCGACAAACATCTCGACGAAGTCCGACCCACTGATCGAGAAGAACGGCACGTGCGCTTCGCCGGCGATCGCCTTGGCAAGGAGGGTCTTGCCTGTCCCGGGAGACCCGACCAAGAGAATCCCCTTTGGGATCTCCGCGCCCAACCGAGAGAAGCGCTTCGGATCCTTGAGGTATTCGACAACCTCTTCGACTTCCTCTTTGACCTCATCGATGCCGGCGACTTCGTTGAACGTTACCTTTGGGCCGTCTGTACGTACAAGACGTGCCTTGGATTGGCCGAATGTCATGGCACCGGTTCCTTGTGTCCTTCGCATGAAATACACAAGAAGGGCGACGACCAACAGGATCGGTACGAGCATCATCAGCGCCGACGGCAACCAACTTTCTTGCGCGGGTGGCTCGAATCGGACCGAAACCGGGTCGCCGATGACGGTAGTGCTTTGCTCCAACCACGACACGTACGATGACTCATCAAGTGGCAGTTGGACTTGAGCCTGTGTGCCGTCGACAAAGGTGATGATGCCCAGGCTCTCGTCGATGACGACCTCGTTGACCTGGCCGTCTTCGACCAAGGCGCGGAACTGCGTGTAGTCGATCTCGTCCAGCGCGTTGGATGAGCCGAACCACGACTGGAGCGCGATCAATGCGATGATCACGATAAACGCGACTAGCGCAATGTTTCGCAGGTTTCTATTTCGCAATTCCCTTTGTCTATCTGGTTGCATGCTTTCACCGCTCCATCGGCATGACCGCGAAAAGCGCGATCACGAATGCATCGCTTGATTGTATCGTCGCATGTTTGTCCCATCCAGCACGTTTCTCGGGGATCGTGCGCGGGAAGATGGTTTTGCCCCGGTCTGGTCTTCCTCGGCGCGCGCCCTAGCGGCGGAGAAGGCGCTTCCAGAGCTTCAGACGCTCAAACGACCGCTCTTCGCCGCGGAGAAGACGAGACAGATTGGCGCGATGTGTGTAGATGACGAAACAAGCCAACAGCGACGTCAACGCGATCAGCGCCGGGTGGTAGCCAAGGGCTGTCCATGCGTTCAGTGTGGCCATGCTCACGGGCACGCTGATGGACGCGATGATCGAGCCAAGGGATACCTTGCCGAAACTCGAGATCATCAAGAGGAAGACGCCAAGAGCAATCCCCGCAGGAATGGGAGCGATGCCTACCAGCATCCCTGCGGCGGTTGCGATGCCCTTCCCACCGCGGAATCTGACGTACACAGGGAAGACGTGTCCGACAACCGCCGCGAGGCCGCAGATCATCGCGATGATCTGCGGGGGGAGACCGCCGACAGCGAGTGGGATAAGGGGAACAACCAGAGTTGCGATGACGCCCTTGGCGCAGTCAACAACCATCACGGTCACGCCGGCGCGCCATCCGAGGACGCGCCATGCGTTCGTGGCGCCGGCGTTGTGGCTTCCGTGTTCCCGGATGTCGATCGATCGCAGCAGTCGCCCGACGATCACAGCGGTCGGGAACGCTCCGGTCAGGTAAGAGACTAGGGCGAGAGCGGCTATCCCTATACCTGTCTGCATTCTACGTCTTCTCCCCCGTGCGATCTGAGATGGCGCGATCGATCAAGGCCCCGTCGAGGACGGCAATCACGATACCTCCGCTGCCCGAGTGTACGGACAGTGCCGCGGCGGCTTCGGACACGTACACCTTCGCATCACGGAATCCACGCCGGATGACATCGCGGTAGTGCACGGCAAGCTTGGGCGCCCCCGCGTGTGCCACGCAGAAGACGGGGCGCTCCATTTTCGCCGCCCATCGAAGCGCGTTTCTAAGAACCACCGTGTTGCGCATTGTGCGCCGAAGGATCATGCCTCCCAACGTCATCTTCCCTTTTCTTACGGTGAGAATCGGGGTGATCCGCAAGCGATCCAACAATGCGCCGACACGCGGAGAGAGACGTCCGCCTCGCACGAAGGATAAGACAGACGGAACGTACACTTGCAGACGGATCTTGCCCACCATGTCACGGCCCACTTGGGCGCAGTCGGCGGCAGAAAGGCCTGCTTCGCGAGCTTGCTGGATCGACAGCAACACCAGCGCCTCCCCCGCGGAAGCGGAGCCGGAATCCACGACATGGATCGGGACGGCGGTTTCTTTCTGGACTTGATCCGCTGCCCACAGCGCATTCTGCACGGTCCCGGAAACCTGACTTGAAAGGTGCACGGAGACGATCGATCGGCAACCTTGGGCAAGGTGGCGGTACACCTCGAGGAACTGCCCCGGGGCCGGCTGAGAGGTCGATGCAGGTGGCGACTGTGGGTGATTCTCTAGGATCTCGAGCAATGAAGATGCCGTGGTATCAACCCCATCGAGCATCTGCTCGCTATCATGCGTGACGTTCATCGCGACAGGGAGGACGTGATGGTCCACAAGCCACGCTACCGGAAGATCGCAAACCGTATCGGTTACGACGCCGACATCCGGCCGGTCCTCCTCGTCGACCTTGCCCCCGACTTGCACAAGCATGTCCTCCACCTTCGAGCTTGTGACACGGGTCCCCATCTCTGCCAGCATCTCGAACACATACGCCGGCATGTTCGTATGAACGTGGACGTGAAGTTCATCCTGACCGGAGGCAACGACGACCGAGTCTCCGAGATCGGCCAAGGCGGCCTTGATGTGGGAGCCCAGATCATGGTGCTCGTGTGCCTCGGGCGGTGTGCTGAGAACGGCCTCACAGCAATACCGCTGCCAGACAGGGCGCCACGTTTGAAGCGGGCTGTCTGGAAGCGGCTGCGGAGCCGTATTGGCATTCGATGTCAGCTCCGACTCCGCCAACTCGTGCGTGCCGCCTTGTGGGTTCTTGCGAAGCGCATCGAGCCAGCCTTCCAGGAAGTGGACAAAGCCGAGTGCGCCTGCATCGACGACGCCTGCCCGTTTCAGGACGTTGAGCTTCGCCGGGGTTGCGGCAAGAGAGCGTCGCGCAGTGGCGATCCCCTCTTCGAACAGCTTGACCATATCGGTGATCCGTGACGACTGCGCCGCTATCGAGTCTGCCACATCCTGCATGACGGTCAAGATGGTCCCCTCTCGAGGATCCTCGAGAGCTCGGCGTGCTTCGGCTGCGGCATGACGTAGCGCGGTCCCCATGTTGGCCACCGACACACGCAGCTTGCCTTTGGTCGCGTCGCTGAATCCCCGCAGATACTGGGCCATGATCACGCCGGAGTTTCCACGGGCGCCTCGCAGGGCGGCATCAGCCAGGCGCGAGCTGACATCGGCAGCCGCACCGTGAGCGGTGCTGAGACCGTGGATCATCGCTCGCATCGTCTGGGCAAGGTTCTTGCCGGTATCTCCGTCGGGAACCGGGAAGACATTGATGCGATCGAGGTGATCGGCGTGTCGAATGACGCGTTCGGCGGCCGCGATGACCACCAGCCGGAGTTCGTCGCCCGTGAGGTGGCTTTGCTTCACAGCTTCATTGGACGGCACAGTGCTTGAAATCATATCGACTCGGCATCGGTCATGCCACTCAGCGAACGATCTCCACCGGTACGTAGACGAGTCGTTCATCACCGAGAGCGAGCCAGAAGCCGTACCGCCCCGCGGGAAGATCCCCGGTATCGATCGCAACCGACTCGGAGTTCTCGGTGAAACTCATGCGGTACGAGTATCCCACGCTGTAGGCAGGCGTTGATTCGGTGGCTCCACCCGCGCCTTGAGCTGCGGCGTTGTCGGTGGTCGAAACGCGTACCCAAGGAAGCCCGTTCTCATCTTGGAAGACCACCGCGAATTCTGTGCCGGGTCCCGGATCCAGCCGGATCGGATCGATGGCGAGAACTCCTTCATACCCTTCGAGGGTCCCCGAATTGAGTGTTGCCGGTGTCGCCGACAGGCGGATCCCTAGAATGTCCTCGCCGTAGGTCTCGATACCGAGGTTCGTCTGCCAGTTGTCCGCCGAATCCGCTCCCAACGGATCGATGCGTTCCATCGACGCGGATGTCGATGGATCTCCGGCGACCCATCTGCCGCCATACCGAGGATCGTCATTCGCCGTGTCAACAATGTTTCCATGGTTGTCCACGAGTTGCATGACGGCGCCGCCATCCGGAAGGTTCATCGCGAACGGCTCGACCGGATCGTAGACCAGGTCGGCGGCAAGATCGGAGATTGCTTGGTCGGTGCGGCGCTCCAGAAGATAGAAGCCATCCATCCTCGTCAGCGGTTCACCCGTTACGAGCCACGAGACGCCATCTTCGTTGCGTTTCATCGCGAAGATGTGGGGAGCCGCCTCTGCCTGTCCGGTGGCACACGCAGGAACAGCGGCAGGCTTGATCTCGCCGCTTAATGGGATGGAGACCCAGCTGATGTGATTTGCGGCGTCGTAGAAGTCATGCTCAACCGGGCGCCAGCGGAGCTTCCATCCTGTCAAGTCGATGATCGTCGAACCGAGATTCCGCAGTTCGATCCACTCATGATCCGGGTCCGAGGGCGTGCCTGCCCATGCGATCTCGGAAATGATGACACGTCCGTCGCATGTCTCCGGTTCGGAGGACCCACCCCCACCTGTGGGAGGGTCTTCTGGGAAAACGTCAATCGTCACCACGGCGGCATTGGAAACCATCCCTGTGTCATCGTAGACAACGTAGGAAAACTGATCGACCCCGACAAACCCAGCATTCGGCGTGTAGAGGAGGGTGCCGTCGCCGGTGCTCTGGACGGTTCCATCTTGGGGAAGCTGCACGAGGTCCACCGACTCCGGAACAAGGAAGCCATCTGTGTCGAGATCGTTTCCGAGCACCGGGATCGACGTTGGTGCACCGTAGGACTCTCCACGATCGTCTTGGGCCACGGGCGGAACGGGCTGCTCTTCTTCGCTCGAAACGAGAATCGTTACGGTCGCGACGTTGGATGGCTTTCCATCGTTGTCCCGAACGGTGTACGTGAACACATCGATTCCCGAGAACCCCGAACCGGGTGTGTAGGCGACGTGGCCATCTTCTTGCAGTTCTACACGACCACCCTGAGGCGCAGATCTCAAGCTAAGAGTCGAAGGAACCACGACACCGTCTGAGTCTGAGTCATTTGCGACCAGGTTGACGACAACGGTCTCTCCGAGCTGGGTGACTCCTGTGTCATCTCCCGCGACCGGCGGAGGACCGATCACGATGATCGTGACCACCGCTTCATCGGTGTCACCATCGATGTCCGTGAGCTGATAGACGAAGAGATCCTCGCCGGGGAACGTGGGCGTGTAGGCAAATGACCCATCGCCGTTCAGGCTCAAGGCTCCATTGGAGACATCGCTCACGAGCGTGACACTCTCGCCGCCGTCCACCGCCGTGTCGTTGCTCATGACACCCGGTACAAGGATGGAGAGTTCATCACCGAACAGAATCTCATACAGGTCGTCAACCGCGTCCACAGGATCATCAACACTGTTAATCGTGATCGTCACCAACGCCTGATCGGTGTCACCGTCGGTGTCAGAGAGCTCGTACACGAAGCTGTCTTCACCGTGGAACTGCGGATCCGGCGTGTAGGTGAACGATCCACTTAGGTTGAGCGTGAGCGTCCCGTGAGAGACGTCATCGATCAGCGCCACACTCTCGCCGCCGTCGGGGGCGGAGTCGTTGGTCAGCACACCTGGCACGTTGACGGTGAGCGTTGTGTCCTCGGGGGTGGAGTAGCTGTCGTTGATCGCATCGACCAGGTCATCGACGGAGTTCACGGTGATGGTGACGGTTGCCTGATCGGTATCGCTGTCGGTGTCAGAGAGCTCGTACACGAAGCTGTCTTGCCCGTGGAACTGCGGATTCGGTGTGTAGGTGAACGATCCACTTGGGTTGAGCGTGAGCGTCCCGTGAGAGACGTCATCGATCAGCGCCACACTCTCACCGCCGTCGGGGGCGGAGTCGTTGGCGATCACACCCGGCACGTTGACGGTGAGTGTCGTGTCCTCGGGGGTGGAGTAACTGTCATCGATGGCATCGACGGGATCATCCACACCGCCGACCGTGATCGTCACCGTGGCTTGAGCCTTGTCGCCATCGCCATCCGTCAGTTCGTAGACGAAGCTGTCTTCACCATGGAACTGCGGATTCGGTGTGTAGGTGAACGATCCACTTGGGTTGAGCGTGAGCGTCCCGTGAGAGACGTCATCGATCAGCGCCACACTCTCGCCGCCGTCGGGGGCGGAGTCGTTGGTCATCACACCCGGCACGTTGACCGTCAACGTCGTGTCCTCGGGGGTGGAGTAACTGTCATCGATGGCATCGACGGGATCATCCACACCTCCGACCGTAATCGTCACTGTGGCTTGATCCTTGTCCCCGTCTCCATCCGTCAGTTCGTAGACGAAGCTGTCTTGCCCGTGGAACTGCGGATCGGGGGTGTAGGTGAACGATCCGTTCGAGTTCAGAGCGAGGGTCCCATCGGTCACATCTGAGATCAACGCCACACTCTCGCCGCCGTCGGGGGCGGAGTCGTTGGTCAGCACACCTGGCACGTTGACGGTGAGCGTTGTGTCCTCGGGGGTGGAGTAACTGTCATCGATGGCATCGACGGGATCATCCACGCCACCGACGGCAATCGTCACCAGCGCCTGGTTGGTGTCACCGTCGGTGTCAGAGAGTTCGTACACGAAGCTGTCTTCACCATGGAACTGGGGATCGGGGGTGTAGGTGAACGATCCGTTTGAATTCAGTGTCAAGGATCCATGGGAGACGTCATCGATCAGTGCCACACTCTCGCCGCCGTCGGGAGCGGAGTCGTTGGCGATCACACCCGGCACGTTGACGGTGAGCGTTGTGTCCTCGGGGGTGGAGTAGCTGTCGTCGATGGCTTGGACCGGATCGTCAACACCACCAACGGTGATGGTGACGGTTGCCTGATCGGTATCGCTGTCGGTGTCAGAGAGCTCGTACACGAAGCTGTCTTCACCGTGGAACTGCGGATCGGGGGTGTAGGTGAACGATCCGTTCGAGTTCAGAGCGAGGGTCCCATCGGTCACATCTGAGATCAACGCCACACTCTCACCGCCGTCGGGGGCGGAGTCATTGGCGATCACACCGGGCACGTTGACGGTGAGCGTCGTATCCTCGGGGGTGGAGTAGCTGTCATCGATGGCTTGGACCGGATCGTCAACACCACCAACGGCAATCGTCACCAGCGCCTGGTTGGTGTCACCGTCGGTGTCAGAGAGCTCGTACACGAAGCTGTCTT
>Ga0272443_10000434_pt1 | contig 77937 bp, 76 predicted proteins | sample SSMAcet12_FD_193581 | JGI IMG/M metagenome (GOLD analysis project Ga0272443, IMG submission 193581) | Marine sediment archaeal communities from Little Sippewissett salt marsh, Falmouth, MA, United States - SSM-Acet-12 | ecosystem: Environmental > Aquatic > Marine > Wetlands > Sediment ...
TTCCATTCCATCGGGGCTGCCTCTCCACCGCTTCAACTTCCCGATCAAGCGCGGGAAGGGCGTCACGAATTTCCTGAACAAGGGGCTCAAGCGCCTCCTTGTCTACCAGTGCAGGGGGGGGGGGGGCGGATTTCTGGAATGCGTTGGATGGCATGGCATGGGCCTTTCTTGTTAATCGGTTTGCAAAAAATTGAACTAAGGGAGCTTATTTTATACAAATAGACCTATTTGTCAAGAGAAATATGATGTGGGCGCACTATCCCCGTCCATTGGGCAGTTTGCGTGCCTGGGCCAGGAAGGCGTCAAAGTCCCCTGGATCGCGGAAGTCCTTGTACACGCTCGCGTAGCGGATATAGCCCACGGCGTCCAGCGCGGCCAGGGCATCCATCACCCGCGCACCGATCTCCGCCGCGCTGACCTCCGCCTCGCCCGTCCGCTCCAGGGTCTGCACAATCCCGCGCGCGGCGGCCTCAATTGCGTCTCCCTCCACCGGGCGCTTGCGCAGAGCGACGGCCATGGAGCGCACGATTTTGTTTGGGTCCAGGGGCTGGCGCCGTCCGCCGGCCTTGACGACTGTCATGTCCCGCAGCTGCACCCGCTCCACGGTCGTAAAGCGCTTGTCGCACGCGGGGCACGCGCGCCGCCGCCGCACGGCCGCACCGTCCTCCGCCCAGCGGGAGTCGCGGACTTGCGTTTCCTCATTGCCGCAAAAGGGACAGCGCACCGGACGCTACGCCCTCTCATACACCGGGAAGCGCTGGAGCAATTGCGCCACCCTGGCGGCCGTTGCGCCCTCGACCTCCGTGTCGCCGCTCTTGCCGCCGCTCTTCACCAGACCATCCAGGACGTCGGCGATCCAATGTCCAACTTGTGTGAACTCAGCCACGCCTAGGCCTCGGGTCGTGCCAGCGGGAGAGCCAAAGCGCAGGCCAGAGGTGTACCACGGCTTTTGCGGGTCGTTGGGGATGGCGTTGCGGTTGCAGTTCAGGTGTGCGCGGTAGAGCGCCCGTTGCGCGGGTAGGCCGACGAGGCCCTGCTTTTGCAAGTCCACGAGGAAAACGTGCGTATCCGTTCCGCCTGAAACAATGGTGTAACCGCGCTCGGCCAAAGCGCCGGCCAGGGCGCGGGCATTGTCCACCACTGCCTGGGCGTAGTCCTTAAATGCGGGCTCCAAAGCCTGCCCGAAGGCCACGGCCTTGGCTGCGATGACATGTTCCAGCGGGCCGCCTTGCATGCCGGGGAAGACAGCCGAATTGATCTTCTTACTTAGCTCCTCGTCATTCCACAGGATCAGACCACCGCGCGGCCCGCGCAGGGTTTTGTGCGTGGTCGTTGTGGCGATGTGCACGTGCGGGAAGGGGCTCGGGATCGCCCCACCAGCGACAAGTCCGGCATAGTGGGCGATGTCGGCCAGGAGCCACGCGCCTACCTTGTCCGCGATCTGGCGGAAGCGTGCCCAGTCTATGATGCGCGCGTAGGCGCTGGCCCCGCACACGACCATGTCGGGTTGTGTCTCGAGCGCCATGCGCTCGACTTCATCGTAGTCAATCTCCCCATTATCGTCCCGGATTCCGTACTGCGTGACGTCGAACCATTTGCCCGACACGTTCACGGGACTGCCATGGGTCAGGTGCCCGCCGTGATCCAGGGCCATGGACAGGATTTTGGCACCCGGCTTGATAAGGGCGAGGTAAACCGCCTGATTGGATTGTGAGCCGGAGTTGGGCTGCACATTCGCAAAGTTGCACCCAAAGAGGGCTGTTGCCCGGTCAATCGCGATCTGCTCTATCGTATCGATATGGTCACAGCCGCTGTAGTACCGCTTGCCGGGTAGACCCTCTGCGTACTTGTTCGTCAGGATTGTGCCCTGCGCATCCATCACGGCGCGTGAGGTCATGTTCTCAGACGCAATCAGCTCCAGATACGCCGCCTGGCGCGCGCGCTCGGCTTCAATCGCTTGAAAAATAGCGGAGTCTGCCTCCCGCAAGGGCTGATTGTAAAAATCCCAAGTCGTGCGCGCATCGCGCTTTGCGGCCAGATTGGTCATGACGGGGCTCCTTTCGTTGTGAGGGGCCCCATATAGCACGTTCGTGCGGCCTACGTGCAAGGGGCTCAGAGCTTGGCCACCCGTGCGGCGTGGCGCCCGCCGTCAAAGGGCGTGGTCAGGAACGTCTCCACGATCTCCAGCGCCAGCTCCGGCGCAATGAGGCGCGCGCCCAGGGCCAGGACGTTGGCGTCGTTGTGCTCCCGCGCGAGGCGGGCCATGGTCGTGTTGGTAGCCAGGGCGCAGCGGACGGCGGGGCTGCGGTTGGCGGCGATGGAGATGCCGATGCCCGTGCCGCAGATGAGGACGCCCCGCGCCGCGCGGCCCTGTTCTATGGCTTGCGCCAGGGCGCGTCCAAAGTCTGGGTAGTCCACGGGGTCGCGGGCGTTGTCTGTGCCCAGGTCCTCCCAGGCGTGCTGCGGCAGGGCGGCCTTGATGGCCTCCTTCAGAGCATAGCCCGGGCGGTCCGCGGCGATGAGGATGGATCGATTGTCACACCTCCTAAGAGGAAAAATCCAAACTTTGCGCTTTTTGCCTGCCGTGTCAGTTTGGTCCTCCTGGTACGGCACCCCAGATAACTCTACCTGTCCAATATAGGTGTATTGTCTCTCGGCCCGTGCTTCAAAGAGGTGTATGCAGACGCCGTTCTGTCTGGACTCTGCAAGAGTCTTGTTCTGCCTGGAATTAATACTCTGGTCTCCCAATTGTCCCATGCCCGTGTAATGAAGAATGTCTCCCTCCCACCGATCCTCATAAAGTCCCGTATAGGGATTAGAGATGAGAACAAGAACATTGTTCTTTTTGCTGCGTCGCATGCCTCCCTGATTAGAAACAGAGAAGCGTTTCTGAATGTCCTTGTTTGTCAGAACATCTTCAGGAGAGGGCAGGGTATCCACTATAGAGCTCCATTACAGTTGCTAGGTTTAAAAGATATCAGAGAAGACCCCGCTTCCGCAAAACGTATTTCAGTCGGGCCAGGGCGTTGCGTTCAAGCACTGCGCGCGGGGCGGACGCCGGGCCCTGCACGCATACCTCGGTCAGGGTGGCCGTGTCCATCGCGCTGACCTTCACCGCCAGGCCGACCTCCGCGAACTCCACGATGATCTCCCGCCCCGACAGGGGGCTCTCAGAGTGCCCCGCCACTTTGCCGGCCCCAAAAGCGCTCCAGCCGCCCCAGCGTGGCGTTCAGAGTGTCCAGCGCCTCCGGCGTCACCCGAGAGTCGGCTAAGGCCTCCTCATGCCGGGCGATCATGCCCTCCACCCGCTCCACAAGTCCCCGGCCCTTGTCCGACGCCCGCACGCGCACGCTGCGCTTGTCGTGCTGGCTGCGCTCTTGCTCCAGGTACCCGGCCTCCACCATCTTTTTCACGTTGTATGAGACGTTGGAGCCTAGGTAGTACCCGCGCGCGGTCAGCTCCCCCACGGTCAGGTCGTCCGCGCCGATGTTGTACAGAATCATGGCCTGGACGTTGTTTATGTCCTGCACGCTTGCGCGGTCCAGCTCTGCCTTCAAAACGTCCAGAAAACTGCGGTGCAGGCGCTCAATCCGCTGCACGGCCTCGTAATACGCGCTCATGGGGGCTCCTTTCCTGTGGGGGCTTGCAGGGTGCATTCTAGCCGCACGGACAGCGCGGGCCAAGACCCTTGCGCGCCGCCGTTCAGAACAGGGCGGTGGCCACGGCCTGGGCCGCCAGGCCCTCGCCGCGCCCGGTGAAGCCCAGGCCCTCCGTCGTGGTGGCCTTCACGCTCACCAGGCCTGCGTCCAGGTCCACCATCTCGGCCAGGGCCGCGCGTATGGCCTGCCTGTGGGGGCCAATTCTGGGTGCCTCGCAGACGATGGTCAGGTCCAGGTGCGTGAGGCGTCCCCCCGCCGTCCCCAGGATGCCCACAGCTTTTTCCACAAAGACCCGGCTCGCCACGCCGCGCCACTGCGGGTCTGTGGGCGGGAAATGCACCCCTATGTCCCCCGCGCACGCCAGGCCCAAGAGGGCGTCCACCACCGCGTGCAGGGCCGCGTCTGCGTCTGAGTGGCCGACAAGCCCCCGGTCGTGCGGGATCTCCACGTCCCCCAGGACTAGGGGCCCAGAGCCCGCCGGGCCAAAGGCGTGGACGTCCGTGCCCAGGGCCGTGCGGGGCTGGGCGAGGCATTTTTGCGCCAGCATCATGTCCTCCTGTGTTGTTATCTTCATGTTCCACCGCCCCCCTGGGACCAGGGCCGGGGCCAGGCCCAGCGTGGTCTCCACCAGCGCCGCGTCGTCTGTGAAGCCCGTTCCCGCCGCCGCGTGCGCCCGCGCGAGGGGGCCGTAGCGAAAACCCTGGGGCGTTGTGACGGCCACGACCCCGGCGCGGTCCAGGGGCCCGCCCGGCCCGCGCAGGGAGTCTGCCATGGGTGCGGTCAGGGTCGCCGCGCCGTGTGCACGCGCCGCCGTGGCCACGGCCTCTATGTCCCGGACAGACACAAACGGCCGCGCCGCGTCGTGGATGAGCAGGATGTCGTCCTCCTCCAGGCGCGCAAACGCGCACACCCCGTTGCGCGCGCTCTCTTGTCGTGTCTCCTTGCCCCCCCAGACCGGCGGAGGCAGGGAAAGGCCCCGTGTGGCCTCGGTGTACAGGTCCAGGTGGTGTGGCTGGATGACCACGCGCAGCTCCGCCAGGGCCGGGCAGGCCAGCAGTGCCTCCAGCGTATGGCGCAGGAGGGGCCTCCCCCCAAGCGCCTGATACTGCTTTGGTGCTGCGCCTCCCGCCCGCGCGCCAGTGCCCGCCGCAACAACCACGCACGCAAAAGGGGGGCACGCCATGCGCCCATCCTACGGCCCCCCGGGCGGGGCGCAAGGGCTGCGGTTTGTGCCTTGGATTCTGGGCCCTGGGCGTATACATATGCCCCCATGCGGCTTCCAGGGATGCGCGAGATGGGGCAGGGGTTTGCGGGCCGGCTCGTTGGCTCGGGCGCTGCGCATGTTGTGGTCATTGTCCTGCTGATTGTGGGTCTGCCGTGGCTGGTCCCAAAGCCCACGGAGCCACAGACCATCTCTGTGGAGATTGTGGGGGATGCGGGGGCCCCGCCGCCCTCCACGCGGCCCATCCCCACGCCGCCCAAGGCGGACAAGCCCCCCACGCCGCCGAAGCCCAGGCCAAAGCCGCCGGAGCCGAAGCCACAGCCGCCGGAGCCCAAGCCGCCAGAGGCCGCGCTCGCGCCCAAGCCTGCGCCGGACGCCGTTCCCCCGCCCCCGCCGAAGGCGAAGCCAAAGCCAAAGCCGAAGCCCAAAGAGCCCCCGAAGCCGGACACGGAGCAGGAGTTTGGGGCCTTGCTGAAAAACCTGGCCCCGGACGCCGCGCCGGGCACGCGGGACTCCAAGGGGGACAACCCGTCCGCGCGGGCCATGGACGCGGGGGAGATGTCCGCGCTCCAGGCCCAGCTGGCGCAGTGCTGGAACGTGGTCGCGGGCGCGCGGGATGCCCAAACTCTGGCGGTGGAGATAGAGATGACCATCAACGCGGACCGTACCGTGGCGCAGGCCAAGATCGTGGACAGCGCGCGGTATGGCGCGGACCCGGCCTTCCGCGCGGCGGCGGACTCTGCTATGCGTGCTTTGCGGCACCCCTCCTGCACGCCGCTGGACCTGCCCCCGGAGAAATACGATGCCTGGAAGCACATCACCTTTGTCTTTGATCCCAAAAGCCTTTTGTAGCGCCCTGTGCGTGGTGCTCTGCCTCCTGTCCGCGCCGGCCTGGGCGCAGACGCGGGTCGTCATCAGCGAGGGCACCATGCGCCCCATCCCCATCGCTGTGGCCCCCTTCGTCGCCGCGCCGGGGCAAGAGCGCCTGGCGCAGGAGGTGGTGCAGACCATCACCGCAGACCTCACTGGCTCTGGACTGTTTGCCACCGTGGACCCCCGCGCCTTCCTCCAAGACCCGGCCTCTCTGGCCGCGCAGGGCCCTGACTTTGAGCAGTGGCGCGCGGTGGGGGCTGAGGCTCTGGTGACCGGGCAGGTGGACCCGGCAGGCCGCGTGGCCTTCCGCCTGTGGGACGTCCTGGGCGGGCAGCAACTCACGGGCAAGGTTTACGCCGCCACGGCGCAGAACCGGCGTCGCGTGGCGCACATAGCGGCGGATGTTATATATGAGCGCCTGACGGGCGAGGCGGGGTACTTTGACACCCGCATTGTCTATGTGTCGGAGACGGGGCCCGCGACCCGGCGGGTCAAGCGCCTGGCTATAATGGACCAAGACGGGGCCAACGGGCGGACTCTTACGGACGGCGGGGCGATGGTCTTGACGCCCCGCTTCTCCCCCAATGCGCAGTTGATCGCGTATATGTCCTATGAGACGGGGCAGCCGCAGGTGTTCCTCTATGACCTCAACACCGGGCGACGGGAGCTTCTGGGGCGCTTCTCCGGCATGACCTTCGCGCCCCGCTTTGCCCCCGACGGGCGCAGCGTGGTGATGAGTCTCGCCCGCGCCGGGAACACAGATATATATGTGATGGACCTGGCCAGCCGACAGCCCCGCCGCCTAACGAACGAGCCGTCTATTGAGACCGCGCCGTCGTTCTCCCCCGACGGGCGGTTCGTCACCTTTGAGTCAGACCGGAGCGGCGGTCAGCAGATCTATGTCATGCCCACTGCCGGGGGCCCGGCCAAGCGCATCACCTTTGGCCAGGGGCGCTACGCTACGCCGGTGTGGAGTCCGCGGGGGGACCTTATAGCCTTCACACGGCTCTACCAGGGGCAGTTTTACCTGGGCGTTATCAAGCCGGACGGGAGCGGGGAGCGCCTCATCACGCAGGCCTGGCACGTAGAGGGGCCAACCTGGGCCCCGAACGGGCGGCGCATTGCGTACTTTAAGGAGCGGCGTGCGGGCCAGGGCGCACGCCTCTACACCATTGATATCACCGGGCACGGTGAGCGCGCCCTGTCCACGCCCACGGGGGCCTCGGACCCGGCCTGGAGCCCGCCGGGGAGCCAGAGATAGCGCCGCAGACGCTCCCGGCCCGCGAGAAGGGGGGCCACAGCAGACTTGATGCCCCAGGCCGACACCATCTTCGCCCTTGCGACCCCTCCCGGCACGGGTGGCGTGGCCGTGGTCCGCGTATCCGGCCCGCACGCACTGGCGGGCCTGCGGTCCCTCACGGGCCGCGCGCGCTTTGCCCCGCGCCACGCCACCCTCGCCGCGCTCCGCCTGCCCGTTTCACGTGAAACACTTTTGGACCGCGCCCTCGTGCTCTTCTTCCCCGCGCCGCACAGCTACACCGGCGAGGACACGGCTGAGTACCATCTCCACGGCGGCTGCGCCGTCGTGGCGGGCGTCCTGGACGCCTTGGCCGCCCTGCCCGGACACCGGCCTGCGGAGCCGGGGGCGTTCACCCGGCGGGCGTTTGCGAACGGGAAAATGGACCTGACCGCGGCGGAAGGGCTCGCCGACCTCATCGCCGCGCAGACGCAGGCCCAGGCGGCCCAGGCCCTGGCCCAGATGGACGGGGCCCTGGCGCGGGTGTATCGCGGCTGGACCGACCGGGCGGCGCGGGCCCTGGCCCTGGCCGAGGCGGCGCTGGAGTTCCCGGACGAGGACTTGCCTCCCGGCATGCCGGACGCTGCCCTGGCTGCGGCCCACAAATTATATACGGATATAGAGGCGCACCTGGCCGACGCGCGCGGGATGACGCTGCGCGACGGCGTGCGCATCGTCCTCACCGGCGCGCCGAACGCGGGCAAGTCCACGCTGCTCAACGCCCTGGCGCGGCGGGACGTGGCCATCGTCACGGACACCCCCGGCACCACGCGGGATGTGCTGGAGGTTCCCCTGGACCTGGGCGGGGTGCCCGTGGTCCTGTGCGACACGGCGGGCCTGCGTGAGGCCGCGTGCGCCGTGGAGGCCGAGGGCGTCCGCCGGGCCCGCGCGGCGGCGGCGGCGGCGGACATCGTGCTCGCGCTCGTGGATGGCACCGCAGAAAGTGTTTCACGTGAAACACCGTGGACAGTCTATACCAAGTCCGACGCGCCCGGGTTTGCGGCGCCTCCCGGCGCGCTGGCTATCTCGGCCAAAACCGGCGCGGGGCTGGACGCTCTCCTGGCCCGCTTGACAGACGCCGCAGTGGACCTGACGGGAGGGCGGGAGGCCCCCGCCCTCACCCGCACCCGGCACCGCGTGGCCCTGACCGAGGCTGCGGCGCACCTGGCCCGCACCCAGTCCGCCACGGCCCCGGAACTTGCGGCGGAGGACCTCCGCCTGGCGGTGCGCGCCCTGGGCCGCCTCACCGGCGCGGTGGACGTAGAGGAGGTCCTGGACGCCCTGTTCGCAGAGTTCTGCATCGGGAAATAAAAACCTTGCTTTTTGTGAGAAACGGTGTTATGCACTCCCTGCCCACTCACCATCATCAAGGAGTTAAGCCATGCGAATCATCAAAGCCGCTTTTGCAGCAGCCTGCATAGGAGCCCTGAGCGGATGCGCCCCAAGCCACGATGAACAGGTGGACGCTTGCCAGAGACAGGCTCTCGATAAGTTAGCGTATGTACCGGTGACGGCAAAAGGTCACTGCTCTGCCACGAACACAGAATATGGCTTGGGCAGGTTTTCTGTGGATGTGAGATCTCCAAGACTTTTCGACCTAACCGAACCAAGAAGTAATTTTGGCACCCCAGACGGTGAACAAGCAACCGGCGAGTTGCGACGCGCGATTACAGACTGCCCAAGCGCAGAGAGCGGGGACCCGGACGATACGGCATTCTCCCTAACTCTGACCTGGTTGCGGGGAAAAGGCTCCGTTTCTATGCCGTTTACATCGCGCGATGTTGACTCAATGAGATCGGATCCTCAACATTTTTCTCCCCTGGTATTGCGTTATGCAGAGGATTTGGGCAGGCGCCAAATAGAGACACATGCACGCAGATCTTGCGAGATCGATCCGGGTTTGTAATAGCCACACGCTGGGGAGGCGTATGGTCTTTGACACCCTGCCCACAAACCTTATATACAGCGCGCTATGGGGCGCTATGACGTCATTGTGGTGGGCGGGGGCCATGCGGGCTGCGAGGCCGCTGCGGCGGCGGCGCGGATGGGCGCGAGGACGGCCCTGGTCACGCAGAGCCTGGCGCAGATCGGGGCCATGTCCTGCAACCCCGCCATCGGCGGCCTGGGCAAGGGGCACCTGGTGGCCGAGGTGGACGCCCTGGGCGGCCTGATGGGCCGGGTGGCGGACGCGGCGGGGATACACTTCCGCGTCCTGAACGCCTCCAAGGGCCCTGCCGTGCGCGGCCCGCGGGCCCAGATGGACCGCGCTTTGTACAAGCGGGCCATGCGCGCCGCCCTGGACGCGACAGAGAACCTGACCCTGATAGAGGGGGAGGCGGCGGACCTGCGCCTCGGCAAAAGTGTTTCACGTGAAACAATCCACAGGGCGCGGGGCGTGACCCTGGTGGACGGGCGGGAGGTGGCCGCGCCCACTGTGGTCCTTACCACCGGGACCTTCCTGCGCGGCGTCATCCACCAGGGCCCCGTCACCTGGCCCGCTGGTCGCCTGGGCGCGGACCCCGCTGTGCGCCTGGCCGAGACACTTGCGCGCCTGGGCTTCCCCCTCACGCGGCTGAAGACCGGCACGCCCCCGCGCCTGGACGGCCGCACCATAGACTGGGCGCAGACGGAGGCCCAGCCGGGGGACGCCCCGCCCCGGCCCTTTTCCGTGATGACCGGGCGCATTACAAACCCACAGGTTTTGTGCCATATCACCTGGACCGGGCCCGCCGCGCACGCCCCCATCCACGCCGCCATGGACCGCGCCCCCCTGCACAACGGGCAGATCACCTCCGTGGGCCCGCGCTATTGCCCCTCTATAGAGGACAAGGTCGTGCGCTTTGCGGACAAGCCCCGGCACCAGATTTTCCTGGAGCCCGAGGGGCTGGACGACCCGACGGTCTACCCCAACGGCCTGGCTACCTCCCTGCCGGTGGACGTGCAGGCCGCCATGCTCCGCGCCATCCCAGGCCTCGCGGGCGTGCGCGTGCTCCAGTGGGGCTACGCCATTGAGTACGACTACGCCGACCCGCGCGACTTGCTGCCCACGCTGGAAAGCCGGCGGCTGTCGGGCCTGTTCCTCGCGGGGCAGGTCAACGGCACCACGGGATACGAGGAGGCCGCCGCCCAGGGCCTGCTTGCCGGCGCGAACGCGGCGCTCAAAAGTGTTTCACGTGAAACACCCTTCACCGTCGCGCGGGACGAGGGGTACCTGGGCGTGATGGTGGATGACCTCATCACCCGTGGTGCGCCGGAGCCCTACCGCATGTTCACAAGCCGCGCGGAGTACCGCCTGTCGCTGCGTGCGGACAACGCAGACCAGCGTCTGTCGAACCGCGCGTTGGCCCTGGGCCTGTTGGGCGTGGAGCAGTCCGCTGTGTGGCGGGCCCGAGCTCACGCCCTGGACGCCGCCCGCGCGCTTGCGCGGGATCTGACGGCCAGCCCAGGGGAGCTGCGTCGCTATGGCCTGGCGGTGAATCAGGACGGACGGCGGCGGAGCGTGGCGGAGCTTTTGGCCTTCCCGACCATTGCCTGGGAAGACCTGGAGCGTTTGTGGCCGCAGCTCCGGGCCGTGGACCCGCACGCCCGCGCGCAGGTGGAGACCGATGCCCTCTACGCGGGCTATATGGGCCGGCAGGCGTCGGATATTGCGGCTTTCCGCCGGGACGAGGCCCTGGCCCTGCCCGCCGACCTGGACTATGGCACTGTGGGGAGTTTGTCCGCCGAGGTGCGCCAGGCGCTAGAGCGGGCCCGCCCACAGACCCTGGGCGCGGCAGGGCGCGTTCCCGGCGTGACGCCCGCGGCCCTCCTAGCCCTGCTCCGGCACGTGAAGCGCAAGACCGCATGACAGCGTTTCACGTGAAACACTTTGCGGCGTATGCGGCCCTGCTCCGGCGGTGGCAGGGGGTGATGAACCTCGTGGCCCCTTCCACCCTGGCGGACATAGAGGCCCGGCACTTTGCCGACTCCGCGCAGCTGGCTCCCCTTATTCCTCCCGGCGCGGTGGTTGCGGACCTGGGCTCTGGTGCGGGGTTTCCGGGCATGGTCCTCGCGCTCCTCCGCCCAGACCTGACAGTGCACCTCATTGAATCGGATACCAAAAAGGCCGCCTTCCTGAAAAGCGTTTCACGTGAAACACTCTGCGCGGGGGCGCAGGTCCATGCCTGCCGTGTCGAATCTCTTTACGACGCCATTACTCCGGATGTGGTGACGGCCCGTGCGCTGGCCCCCTTGCCCAAGCTGTGCGTCCTGACAGAGCCCTGGGTGCGGCAGAACCCGGCGCTCATCGCCCTGTTTATGAAGGGCAAGACAGCGCGGGAGGAGATACGTCAGGCCGAGACGGTCTGGCGCTTTGCCCTGGACTTTGTCCCCAGCGCAACGGCAACCGACGGCGCGATTCTGCGCCTCACGCGCTTGACACGGGCCTCCGGGTGCATGTAGGGTGTTTCACGTGAAACACTTTGGAGGTCTGCCTGCGCCGTATGTCCCGTATACTCGCCATTGCTAACCAAAAAGGGGGGGTTGGAAAGACCACCACGGCGGTCAATCTGGCCACGGCCCTGGCCGCGACCAAGCAGCGCGTTCTGCTGGTGGACCTGGACCCGCAGGGCAACGCCACCACGGGCCTGTCCGTGCCCAAGCCCGCGCACGCCGCGGGGGGGGCTTACGGGGTCCTCATGGACGGCACACCCATCGGGCAGGCCGTGTGCCGCACGAAAGTCCCGGGCCTGGACATCCTCCCGGCCTCGGCGCACCTGTCCGGCGCGGAGATAGAGCTTGTATCTATAGAAAACAGAGAGAAAAAACTTAAAAATGCTCTTTCGGCCCCTGGGGCGTATGCGTATGTCCTGATAGACTGCCCCCCGTCCCTGGGCCTGATTACCCTGAACGCCCTGGTCGCGGCGCAGGGCGTGCTGGTGCCTTTGCAGTGCGAATTCTATGCCCTGGAGGGGCTGTCGCAGCTGACCCGGACCATCGACAGGGTCGCCCGCAGCCTCAACCCCGGACTGGCCATAGAGGGCGTGATTCTGACCATGTACGACCGCCGCAACCGCCTCTCAGCGCAGGTTGCCAGGGACGTGGCCCGGCACTTTGGCCCCCGGCTCTATCAGACCATCATTCCCCGCAACGTGCGCCTGTCCGAAGCCCCGTCCTTTGGCCTGCCGGCAATTGTGTACGACATGGCCTGCCCCGGCGCGCAGGCGTACATCCGCCTGGCCAAGGAGATGCTCCGCCGGGAGCGCGACATCCACAGAAAGGCTGCATAGACCATGACCGGAGACCCCAAAAAACGTGGCCTGGGCCGGGGGCTGGACGCCCTTTTGGGCCCCGAGGAGGCTGCGAACGACGCCCGCACGACGCAGGTCCTGCCCGTGGCGGCCCTGAAGCCCGGTGCGCTGCAGCCCCGGCAGAGCTTTGACGAGGTGGGCCTGGAGGCCCTGGCGGCCTCCATCGCGGAGCACGGGGTGCTGCAGCCCCTCCTCGTCCGGCCTGCGGGGGACGGGGTGTACGAGATTGTGGCCGGGGAGCGGCGCTGGCGCGCGGCCCAGAAGGCCCACCTCCACGAGGTCCCCGTCCTCATCCGGGAGATAGCGGACGCCCAGGCACTGGAGATCGGCCTGATAGAGAACCTGCAAAGGGCAGACCTGGACCCGATTGAGGAGGCGCGCGGCTACACCCGCCTGATAGACCAGTTTGGGCACACGGCGGCGACCCTGGCGAAGGTCCTGGGCCGGAGCCGTCCGCACGTGGCCAACATGCTGCGCCTTCTGACCCTGCCCGAGGGGGTGCAAGGCCTGCTGGCAAAGGGCGCCATCTCGACCTCCCATGCGCGTGCTCTCCTGGCCGCGCCGGACCCGGCGGGCCTCGCGGAGCAGGTGGTCAAGGGGGGTCTGTCCGTGCGGGAGACCGAGCGCATGGCGGCCCGCGCCATGCGGGCGCGCGTTCCGGTGCCACCCCTGCCCGCGCGCGCGCGGGAGGCCACGGGGGTGGAGGCCCTGGAGGAGCTTCTGGGGCACCGCACCGGCATGGCGGCGCGGGTGAGAATCACCCCCTCCACTGGGGCCGGGCTTATGGTGCTGCGTTTTTCTGAGCTTGCGCAGCTGGAGGCCCTTTTGGACCGCCTGGCGGACTAGGCCTTCCGGGCCCGCTCCAGCGCCTCTTTCAGAAGGCCCCGGGCCGCCTCTGCCCCGTCCCAGCGGATGACCTTGGACCACTTGCCGGGCTCTAGGTCTTTGTAGTGTAAGAAGAAGTGCTCCACCTGCTGCAGGAATATCTGCGGCAGGTCCGTCGTCTCGTTCAGGCCCTCATACGCCGGGAACATCTTTGCTCCCGGCACGGCGATGATCTTCTCGTCCATGCCCCCGTCGTCCTCCATCATAAGGACTCCCACGGGCCGGGACGGGAGGACCGCGCCGGGGAGGATCGGCAGGTGCGTGAACACCAGGACATCCGTTGGGTCCCCGTCTCCGGACAGGGTGCCGGGCACAAAGCCATAGTGCCCGGGGTACATCATGGAGGTGTGCTGAAACCGGTCCACGAACAGGGCCCCGGAGGCCTTGTCCATCTCATATTTCACCGGGGGCGCGCCCGCAGGGTTTTCAACAACAACATGCACTTCTTGTGGGAAATCTGTTCCGGGGGAGATTTTTGTGATATCCATGGTGCCAATGGCCTTTCTTTTGCTTACACTCAAAACCGTGAAAAGGGCGCGCCGTGCTGGGAACCCTACTTAAAGGAGCCGGGGCCCGCGACGCAAGCCTGGAAGGAGCACCCCGCTACGCTATGGCCGCCATGCACTTGAGCCTCTTGCGTGAGAAGATCATCGTCCGTGCTGCGGACGGCCCGCCGGGCGAGGGCGCTGCCCAGATCCTGGCCCGCGCGCTGAGCAACCGGCTGGAGATGACCCTGACCACGGGGGACTTCTCAGAGACCTTTGTCGTCCGGGCCCACACCATGCACCTCACCGCGCGCATGACGGCGGCGATTCTGCGGGAGTTCCAGGCCAGGGGCTTCCTCGCCCACCGTCTGCACGACCACCAGTGGGCCCGGATGTGGCAGGACTCCTGCGGGCCCTACGATGTGGCACACAACCCGGAGCGGTGGTGCACCATTTACCATGACGGCGCAGCGATCTTTTCCTCTGACCCGGTCAACCCCCTTATCTCAGCCGTGGAGGGGCAACAGGCCCGCGCAGAAGCGTCCACGGGGTACGAACAGGCTATTTTCTTGGTGCAAGACGCCTTTGAGCAGGCCGGCAAGTCTGCGCAGATTGAGTATGACTCTAACATAGGCCTGGTGGCCGCCCTCGCGCCGGAGCAAGGGCGCTGCTCGCTTATTCTCCGGGGGTCGGGCCGCTCCACGACCTTTAACTTCACCACAACCCCGCGCCCCGGCGGGCCGCCGCGAATCACCATGTCTGAGTGCCTCGTCGGCTGCGCGGCCTTCCTGGAGGGCATACAGCTGGCCTTCACGGCGGGGCGCCTCCTGGGGCAGATGGACCGGGGGGAGTTTCCCCGCGTCGGGGGGGAGGCCAAGATCGTGGCGGCGGCCCGGCGTCGGCTGACGGACCTAAACCGGGAGATCGGGACCATGGAGGCCCTCATGGCCGTCCGCTACCGCCCCGAGCGGCCAGAGTTCCAGCACCTCATTGTAGAGGTGCAGCAGCAGACCCGCCGGGCCCCCGGCGCGCGCCGTCGGCCCTAGGGAGTCCTATCCACAAAGGGCCTTGTGGGCGGCGCACCAAATTTCTGGACTTTTGAAGTCCAGGGGGTGTAGTCTGCCCCCAGGCGGCGCGCCATGCGCGCCTGTTTTTTAGCATATTGTGCAGGAGGTGCATAAAATTGCCCGACGTTATTTTTGCCGGCCCCGCCGGACGGCTTGAGGGCCGCTACTCTCATGCAAAGGTTGCGGGCGCGCCCCTGGCCATCGTGCTCCACCCCGCGCCAAAGCACGGGGGAGACATGAACAACGCCATGACGCGCCTTCTCTACCAAGCCTTTATGGTCCGTGGGTTTTCTGTCCTGCGGTTTAACTTCCGCGGCGTGGGCCGTTCAGAGGGGGAGTTCTGCGGCGAGGAGGGGGAGATCGCGGACGCGGCCTCTGCCCTGGACTGGATGCAGGACATCAACCGCGCCGCGCCCTGCACCTGGGTCGCGGGGTACTCCTTCGGGGCCCTTGTGGGGATGCAGCTCCTCATGCGGCGGCCCGAGGTCGCGGGGTTTGTTTCCGTCGCCCCCCCGGCGAACCTGCATGACTTCACCTTCTTGGCCCCGTGCCCCACGCCCGGCCTCATCCTCCAGGGCGGGCAGGACACCATTGTGCATGAGCCCGCCGTGGCGGAGCTGGCCCGCTTCATCCACGCGCAAAAGGGGATTGAGGTGGACTATCGCGTTATCTCCCAGGCGAACCACTTTTTCCACAACTGCGGCGAGGAGGTCATGCGCCACGTCCACGACCACTTGAACGCCGCCGGGGCGGGCCGCCGCGTCCCCCTCCAGGCCCAGCAGCAACGCCTCGCGGGGGCAGCTTAAAGAAAGGACAAAACCATGGAGACCATCGTCCGCTGGACCAACCGCGTGGCCCTGTTTGTGGGGCTCGCCGTTGTGTACGTCGTGTTTGTGGCGCTGATGATCGAGGCCCTGGAACTCAGGGTCTTTAAGGAGCACACCTCAGACGTCCTGTTCGCCGCCATACCGGGCCTGTTCACGGTCATGGCCGCCGCCCTTGCGGTCGGCGTCTCGTTCAACCTGACCCGCATCGCGGACGCCCTGGCCGCCCGCCCCGGCGGCCCCGCCCCGGCGGCCCCGCGCGGGCCCGGCTTGATAACGCTCCTGGTCCTTGTGGCCCTCTTTCCGGCCCTCCTAGGCGGGCTGTACGCCGGGCACTGGTCCACCCAGCATCAGCGCGAGCGCCTCATCACCCAGGCCGGGCAATCCCTGGTGTCTGCGCACAAGGAGGCCATAGACACATTCGGGCAGCCGACCTTTGCCTGGGACGCCATCAATGCGGCCTCTGACCGGATAAAGTTTCTGCAAAGTGTTGACCAGAATTTTCGGTCTGTTCAGGTGATTGTGCGCGATCAGGTTGAGGGAAAACCCGTGTATCTGCACATGGATGCCAAAGACGGCTGTCGCAAGGAGGACTGTGCGCCTGTGCGCAAGGTTGACTTTATCTATTCCACGTCCTCGCGGGAGCGGGCCTACCTGGAGCAGGCCTTTGGGGGGCAGGACATGACCCCCCGGTTTTTTTCCGACGGCGGGCGGTATGAGCTTTACCTGCCGGTTAGGACGGCCGGCGGCCCGGTCGTGGTACTGTACTTGTTCTCCCGTGAGCGCTACGGGAAGATAGGCTACGGGTCCAACACGTGGTCGTGAACATCGTAGGAGCACTGTAGATTTATGGCCACCCTTGCGGCAGAGGAGGTTCCGGCCCTCCAGCGGTATATGGAAACGCTGTTCGGTGCGGGACGGGTGGCGCTGAAGCTTCGCGGCCCCAGCGCACCGGACAGCGCGGAGGTCTTGGTCGCGGGGGAGTTCATCGGCGTGGTGTACAAAAACACGGAGGAGGGGGAGACCTCCTACGACCTGACCATCTCCATCCTGGAGGAGGACCTATAGCCCCAGGCGCGCCCGCGCCCGCTCTGGCCCGATGAGGGGGAGCAGCGCGGCCATCTCCGGTCCGTTGGTCCGGCCCGTGAGCGCCAGGCGCAGCGGCAGGAACAGCGCCTTGCCCTTCCTGCCCGTGGCCTGCTTCACGGCGTCTGCCCACTGCGCCCAGGTTCCGCCGTCCCACGGGCCCTGCGGCAAGAGCACCGCGGCCTCCCGCACGAACTCTGGCTCCTCCACAACGGGCTCTATGTCTCCGTACACCACTGCGGCCCAGTCTACGGCTTCCCGCGCTCTCTCTATGTTCCCCCGCACAGCGTCCCACAGGGCCACGTCCACCCCTGCAGGCGCAGGCGCGTCGCGCAGCAGCCGCGCGTTCAGGCGCGCAAGCTCGCCCGCATCAAATTTCGGCGCGTTGCGGGAGAACTTAGCAAAGGCAAAGCTCTGTATCAGGGGCCCCATACCCGCGAACGCCTCTATGGGCTCTGACGTCCCCAGGCGGGCCAGCAGGCTCACCACCGCTGCGGGCTCCAGGCCCTCTGCCTCCCGCAGCTCCCGCACGGACAGAGAGCCCGCGCGCTTGGACAGCTTGTCGCCGCCCGCAGCCGTCACCAGGGGCAGGTGTGCAAAGCCTGGCGGCTCGGCCCCCAGTGCGCGGAACATTTGCACGTGGCCGGCGGTGTTGGCCACGTGGTCCTCCCCCCGGACGATGCAGGTGATGCCAAAGTCTATGTCGTCTACCACGCTGCACAGGTGATAGAGCGGGGAGCCATCCTCGCGGATCAGCACAGGGTCAGACAGGTCCTTGGCCAGGAACCGCACGGGCCCGCGGATGGCGTCGTTCCAGGCGATCTCCCCAGGCTCGAGGTGAAAGCGCCAGTGCGGCCGGCGGCCCTGCGCCTCAAGCGCGCGTTTTTCCGCATCGGTCAGCGCGAGCGCCGCGCGGTCGTAAATCGGGGGACGCCCTGCGGTGAGCGTGGCCCGCCGTTTGAGCGACAGCTCCTCCGCCGTCTCATAGCACGCATACAGCCGCCCGGCCTGCTTCAGGCGCCCTATCTCCGCCTCATATCGCTCCGTGCGGGCCTTTTGGTTGGCCTTCTCGTCCCAGTCCAGGCCCAGCCAGCGCATATCCTCCTCAATCGCGGCCTCATACGTGGCCTGAGAGCGCTCTGCGTCCGTGTCGTCTATGCGCAAGAGGAACGTGCCCCCAGACGCCCGCGCTGCCAGCCAGGTGACGATCGCGGTGCGGGCGTTGCCCACATGCAGATGGCCTGTGGGCGAGGGAGCGAAGCGAAAGCGGGGCGGTGTCATGGGGGGACTATAGGCCCACAGCGGGGGGCGGGGAAAGGCCGGGCCTGTGGCGCCCGCGCGACAAAAGTGTGCACGCGGAGCAAAACCCTATTTCCCAGAGCCCAACATTGCGCTATACAGGGTGGCGAAGGGCGCGTCCGCGCCCTCTGTAGTCACCAGAAACACCCACTGAAAGGGAAGAATACCATGCAAAAACTCGCTCTCACTCTCGTCGCTGTCTCGGCCCTGGGCCTTGGTGCGTGCACCCTGGACGGCCACAACCCCGAATGGCAGGTCCCCTGCGGTTTGGAACGGACCGCGTGCGCCGAAAAGGCCGCCCCGGTCGTTGTGGAAACCGAAGTGGTCTATGAAGCCGTGGCGGTTCCGGAAAAAACAGTCTCTAAAGTCGTGCGCAAATAGTGCCCATGCCCTATAAGCCTTCGCCATGAGCCCGCAGCCCAATAGCAGCCCCTATCGGCGTGTCCTGCTGAAGGTCTCCGGGGAGGTGTTGATGGGGCCGCGGGAGTATGGCCTGGACCCAGAGACCGTCGCCCGCGTTGCGGGCGAGGTGAAGGCCGTGGCGGACATGGGCGTGGAGCTGTGCGTCGTCCTGGGCGCGGGGAACATTTTCCGCGGCGTGGCCGGCGCGGCGGCGGGCATGGATCGCACAACCGCCGACTATATGGGCATGCTGGGGATTGTTATCAACGCCCTGGCCCTGCAGAACGCGCTTGAAGCCGCCGGTGTCCCCACGCGGGTGCAGAGCGCCGTGCGCATGGACTCCATCTGCGAGCCGTACATCCGCCGCCGCGCCATGCGCCACATGGAAAAGGGCCGCGTGGTCATCTTTGCCGCCGGCACGGGCAACCCCTATTTCACCTCTGACACCTGCGCGGCCCTGCGCGCGAGCGAGATGGCCTGCGACGCCATTTTCAAGGGCACAAAGGTGGACGGGGTCTACTGCTCTGACCCGCATGAGAACCCCGGGGCCGAGCACATCCCGCGCATCTCGCATATGGAGGTCTTGACCCGCGATCTGCGCGTGATGGACGCCACGGCCATATCGCTGGCCCGGGAGAACGCCATCCCCATCGTGGTGTTCAACGTCCGCAAGCCCGGCAACTTTGCCCACGTCGTGTCCGGCGACGGGCTGTGCACCGTGGTGGAGAGCGTGTAGTCTTCCGATTCGGATGAACATTCTGCACTACGGCGACTGTGACGAGATTATGGAGTCTATGGACGATGAGTCTGTGGACCTTATCTACCTGGACCCGCCGTTCAACTCCGACCGCTCCTACAACGCGATTTACAAGGACAACACGGGCCGCCCCCTGCCTGAGCAGGTGGAGGCGTTTTGCGACTCGTGGGAGATGAAGCCCGAGTGCATGGCCCTGGCGCACCGCTTGCCCGTTATGCTGCGCCAGGCGGGGGTGGACGAGCACGCGGCGGAGATGTGGAAGGCCTGGGTTGTGGGCCTGGCGCACACGCAGCCGTCGTTGCTGGCGTACCTGACCTACATGACCGCGCGCCTCATCCGTATGCGGCGGCTCCTGAAGCCCACGGGGAGCCTTTACTACCACTGCGATCCGACGGCGGGGCACTATATAAAGGTGACGCTGGATATTATATTCGGGTATAAGAACCTCCTGAATGAGGTTATATGGTCGTATGATAAATGGACAAATGCAGCGACGCACTTTCAACGCAACCACGATACTATTTTTGCCTACGCGAAGATAAAGGGGCGGCACACCTTTAGCAAACTTCACAACCCGGATGCATCACAAAAAACAAAGTATGTACGAGGATGGGATACAAACGTTGTCCAGGGCGGAATCCGACAACTCATCGTCTATGACCGCGCCAAGGCCAAGGACAAAATAGACTCTGAGCGATATGACCGCATTGTGTACCGGGAGGGGCAGACAAAAGTCGCTTTGTCCGACGTCTGGCGCATACCCTTTTTGAACTCCCAATCAAAGGAACGCCTAGGCTATCCCACGCAGAAGCCGGTGGCGCTGCTGAAGAGAATCATAGAGGCCTCGTCCAACGAGGGCGACGTCGTCCTGGACCCGTTCTGCGGCTGCGCCACCACCATTGCTGCGGCGCATGAGCTTAAAAGGCGCTGGGTGGGCATAGACATCGCCTTCCACGCCGTGCGGCGCGTGGCGCGAACCCGCCTGACGGACACCTATGGCTTGGTGGAGGGCAAGGACTTCACCATCCAGGGCATCCCCCGCACGCTGGAGGGCGCAAAGGATTTGTGGGAGCGCGACGCGCACCAGTTCGCGAGATGGGCCATTGAAAGCGTGGAGGGCTTTGTGAGTGCAAAAAAGAGCGGGGACGGCGGCGTGGACGGGTGCATCTACTTCGGTGCGCCGGGCGCGGCCCTGTCCACCATGCTGATCCAGGTCAAGGGCGGGGCGTCCGTGGGCATCGGCGACCTGCGCGACCTCCACGGGGCCATGCACGCGCGCGGGGCGGAGATGGGGGGCCTCATCGTGCGGGACGACCTCCCCGAGCGGCAAATGAAGAATTTTCAGGAATATGCCGCCACCGCCGGGTGCCTGGAGGCCGAGGGCGTAGCCTACCCTCGCCTGCAAATCATGACCACGCGGGAGGTCCTGGAGGAAAAGCGCTTTGCCGTGCCCTACCACGTCTCCATTGACATTGCGCAGCCCGCGTTGCCCCACTCCGGCTCATGGCGACAGGGCGGTTTGTTATAGGCGCAGCGCCGCTTAGCTTAGCTGCGCCGCGATGGCACCCAGGCGCCCGGTGCCCCCCTGGATCTGGCTGGTGGCCAGCATGGTGCCGCTGTAGATCCGGCTTTGGATCTGCTCCACGGGGTCGTCATTGCTCTCGCCGAAGGTCGGCGTGGTGAGGCTGACCCAGCGCATGATCTGGCTCGGCACTTCGTCCACCATTTTGAAGCACGACGTGGCTGCCATGTAGACGACAACGACGTACATGCCCGTATAGAAGAACTCATCCACGGGCCCGCGGTAAAATTCAGCGTCTGTCCACTTGACCGGGTGCGTGACGGGGTCGTGCCCGGCCATGTTCACGATGATGAGGTCATAGATGTCGTGGAACACCATGATGGTGCCAGAGAAGATGAGCACCGCTCCCAGAAGGCCCACGAGGATGAGGGTGGGGCGCAGGAACAGCTCCAGAAGCAAGATATAGCCTGCCGCGGCGTCTTTGCCCGGCAGGCCTGGCCCGTCCACGCGCAGGTGGGCAATGGCCCACAGGGGCACGGCCAGCATGGCCTCAAATAGTCCGTTCATCCACCGCGCCATCGCCACGAAGAAGTATATGAGGGGCATGAAGGGCAGCACATAGGCCAGGATAAAGCCGATCACGATCCCGATAAGGGCGAAGGTGAAGAAGAAGTCTGCGGCGGCCTTTGCCAGGTCTCCCAGGCCCAGGACGCCCAGGGCCTTCTCCCCCACAAAGGCCCCCACGAAGATGAGGAAGTTGCGCGTGCTGCGCTCCACAATGCTCCGGCCAAGGGCGGTGAGCTGCGCCATGGGGTGCGCGCTCTTGTTCGCCCGGATGTCAAAGATCCCGCTTGTGCCCAGGAGGAAGTTGAGCGTGTTCAAGAAGGCGTTGCCCGTGTCGTACTTGTGCGCCGTGTGCGCCGCGCCGGAGACGTCAAAGGTGGTGTAGGCCAGGTTCATCGCGCGGCCCATTTTGTACCACCCAGGGAAGGGGTAGTGCCTCGGGTGCGCGGGCGGGTTGAGGTGCACAAGGTCTCTAGGGTCAAAGGGCTGGCCGGGCAGGCTGCCCGTCGCCATCTTGAGCTTTTCGGCGCGCAGGGCCTTGATGTCCTCCATGAGGATGGGCATGCGCGTGGGGGACGGGATGTGCAGCAGGGCGCTGGTCATCGCGCCGTTCAAAGAGGCTATGCGATCAAAGATAAGGGCCGCCCCCGCCCATCCGGCCCGCACAAGCTCTGGCGGGATGGCCGCCTCGCCTATCGCGCTCTCCTGGGCCTGACGCGCGTCCTCGGCCCACATGCGCAAGATGGCCTCATACTCCGCAACTTGCTCTTGGGCCCAGGCCCCGTCGGGCACCGGGGTGCACGTCGTGTCGGGCGGATCGCCCAAGGTGCGGCTGGCCAGGCAGGCTGCCCCAGCCTTGAAGTCCGCATTAAGCCACATGTCGGTAATAATTCTGTAATACGTCTCATAGAGCGCTTGGGAGCCCACCTCCGGGGGCCCCTCTGGATCCACCACCACCTCCCCGCAGGTCGCCTCCACCGCGCCGGCTTGCCCTGGGTACTTCTCGGCGCTGCGCTCCCCAAAGCGGATGGTGATGGCCCGGTTGCGAGAGAACGCCAGCGCCTCTGTGTACGGCGTGCCCGCCAGGGGCAGGAAGGTCCCCTTTCCGTCCCCGGCCAACAGTGAGTCCCCCAGGCTGCGAACGATATAGGCGTCTACGTGGGCCCGCCTGGGGTCGCTGCGCGCGCCGCTCCCGCCGCCGTTGATGGAGTTCTCCGCAATCTGGCAGAACTTGACCGTGAACATAAACTGCGCGAGGTAGCCGATCTCTGGCACGGGGGCCATGGCGACCATGCGCTCGGCACTGCCCATGTAGCTGCCAGACAGGGTGCTGGTGAACTCCTCCCACACGTTGGTGGCCAGGGCCCCACCGCCCTTGGCGATGTACAAGACGCCCATCTGCCCCAGGCTGAGGCCCGAGGACAGGGGGATGAGGAGGGCGGCGGCCATGCACACGCGAAAGGGGGCCCAAGCGTGGGTAAAGCGCTCCCCAAAGGGGGTTCCGGTGACGGCGGACTCCACTGTCACCGCCACGGCGAAGTAGAGCATCACGATGAGCGCTACCATGAGAAGGCCCCCGTTGTAAAAGTTGAACATGGCGTGGAGGGCCGCGTGCATGGGGTAGGGGAAGGCAGGCTCCGCCGCGTTGTTTCCCCGGCCATAGAAGTCCAGGCAGGGCGCGCTGGTTGAGGCGCAGGAGTCAAACACCCCTGGTATACCGAAAACTCGGTCCAGCAGGATGCGGTCTATCTTTTGCGCGGGGTCGTCTATGGTGAATAAGTCCGCGAAGGGGGTGATGGCGGCTAGGGCGGGAGAGGAAACGATGGCCAAGAGGAACAGGACCAACTGGAGCGCGAACAGGGCCAGGCCGGCCAGGAGGGCTAGGAACACCAGGATTTTGTCCGCGTTGCGCCACGAGAGGGTGAGGTTGTCGGCAGCTGCGGCCAGGAGGGAGAACACGCCAAAGCGGCCAAAGTTCTCGGGCCGCAGTGCTGGGTGCGTGGGGGGTAGGAGGGCCACGGAGGCCAGGACCTGGCCCATATACCACCCGGCCAGGAGGAAGGTGTGGGCGAAGATGTCCGCAAGCCGGGGGACAATGCCCGGCAGGAGGGCATAGCGGAGAACCGCGCCAGTCCTGCTTTTGCGTTGTGCCATTTTGCTCCCCTACGGCTTGCCGCCTCCGCTTAGCTTGCCCACGACGCCCTGCAGCCCCTGGCCCCCGATCACCTGGCCAATCGCCTGCTGCCCGCCCATCTGCGCGGACTGCATCATTTTCTCTGCCGCCTGCTCCTCCGCGTCGCTGAACGGTTTGATGGACACCCCAATCCAGCGCAGGATCTCATTCGGGATCATGTCTATCAGTTTAAAAGAGGCCATGCCGACCATGTACACTGTGATCGCATAGACGAGGGTGAAGAAGAACTGGTCCACATAGCTGCGGTAAAAACGGACGTCGGTGAAGCCCGGGTCGCCCAGTTGGTCTGTGCCGGAGAAGCCCGAGAGGTTGGCCACCACCAGGTCCCACCCGGCGTTAAGGCCCATCACCATGGCGGCAAAGATGGACATCCCGGCTAAAAGGCCGAAGACGAGCAGTATGGGGCGCAGGAAAATCTCCAGGATCAGGAAGTAGCCGTTTTTGGCGGCGTCGCCTGTCAGGCCCTCCCCGTCTATGCGCAGGTGCGCCAGGGCCCACAGGGGTGTGCCCACCATGGCCTCAAAGATGGCCTTTATCCAGCCGCCCACGCCGAAGAAGAAATAGATGAAGGGCAAGAAGGGCATAATGTAGTACAGCAAAAAGCCCACGGTCAGCGCGACGGTGGCGATGGTCAGGAGGAAGCCGGCGATGGCACCGATGCCGCCGCTCAGGCCGCTCAGGCCGAAGGCGTTGAGGATGCCCCCCACCGCGCCCCCCGCGCCCAGGGCCCAGCCGATGTTGCGCAAGGCGGCCTCCACCAGGCTGCGCCCCACCATGGTCAGTTGCGCGAGGGGGTGGACATTTTGGTTTTCCCGCATGTCAAACAGCCCGTCTGCGCCAAAGAGCATAAAGAAAAACTCCGCCACCCCGTCCGAGGCGTAGCGGCGCGAGGCCGCGCCCCTGTCCCCCCAGTTTCTGGCGGCGTAGTACATGGCAAGGGCCTGCTCCTCCTCCAGTGGGTTGGCAAGGGAGGCCTTTTGGAACCCGTTTTCTTCAGAGGCGTCGGGGTTGAAGCACTCCAGGGTGCTGGGCCCCCGCGCGTCCAGGGCCTGACGTTCTGTGCAGATTTTTTCCATCAGAGCGGGGTAGTGCGAGGGAACGGGGAGGTTGAAGGTCGCCGTTGCCACAGGCCCCCCCATCTTGGCGATGTAGTCATAGAGCGTTCCGGCAAAGGCCCAGCCCTTGTTTTTAAATATCTGAAAGTCCTGCGTGTTGTGGGCGGCCATCTGCGCGGCCACGGACTGGGCCAGGCCCTCGCGGGCGCTTTGCTGGTAGCGCCGCAAAAGCTCCGCCTTGCGCGCCTGCGTGAGCGTCTGGACTTCTGTGTTGTGCTCCGGGTGCGAGCGCATATATTTCTGCGCCCCCCTGTATGGGTAGTTAGGTGCCTCAGACTGCGCAGCCCAAAGGTCTTGGAGCATGGCCCAGTAAACCTCTTGCATGGCTCTGGGGCCCTCATCAGGTGGGTTAGACGAGCCGGGCACGCGCGCGTCCGTGAGGGTAAAGGCGATCTCCCCGCAGGTGGGCCGCACGTAGCCCTTCCAGAATACGTTCTTTTTCTTGTCCGGTGTGCCGAAGCGGACGAACACCCTGTCCCCGCCCTGGGCGAAGTCCACCATCTGCTTATAGCTGGTTTTGGCCATCTCTTTGTTGTGCGGCGAGACCAGCGTGTTGCGCACGAGGTAGGGCTTCACCTCTTGTCCCGCCACGGTGTAGGCTTCTGTGCACGTTGCGGCGGTGTGGTAGAACTGCAGCAAGTCGTCCAGCTCTGGGATGTTGGGCGTGCCGATGAGGGACTGCCGCTGGCCCAGGGCGCTGCCCGTAATTTCGTCCAGGAAGAGGACCCAGCCGTTTGTGGCCAGGCCAGAGCCGAACTTGGCCGCATGAAGCACGATGTACTGCGCCGTGTTCAGCCCAAAGCCCGTGGGGATGAGGAGGCCTATGGCCAGGAGCATGCGCAAGACTCCCCAGGACTGGTTGAACCGCTTGCCCATGGGCGTGCCCGTTTGGGCGGTCTCTACGGCCACGGCCGTCACAAAGTAGCACAAGATGAAAATGGCTATGACCACAAGGCCCCAGGAGTACGTGGACAAAAGGGCGTGCAGGGCGTGGTGTATGGGGTGCGGGAAGCCGCCGAAGCCCGTGAGCACAAACCGCCCCGTCTGGTCTTCACACGGCACACCTGTGGAGATGCAGGAGTTGAAGATGTCTGGCACGCCAAAGACCATGTCCAAGAGGATGAAGGCCAGGTCTTGCTCCGGGTTAGGCGTCACAAGATCCGCAAAGCCCCAGGCCGCTGCGGGGGAGGCGGCTATGGCGAAGGTCAAGGGCAGAAGGACGATCTGCGCCGCAGCCAGGGCTATGCCCGCCAGAGAGGCGAGAAAGAGTATGATTTGGTCCGCACGTCGCCAGTCTAAGACCAGGCGGTTGGCGGCCTCGGCCACGGCGTGGCGGACACCGAAGCGGCCTATGTTGGCCCCCAGGGTGTATGGGTGCCCGGCGGGCAGGAGGCCCACGGCTTGGTACAGCAGGGCGATGTAGTATGGGATGTATGCAAAGCCCCGGGCGAAGAGGTGCGCAAAGCGCGGGCCAAGCTGCGGTGCAAACAGATAGCGCGCGGCGCTGCCGGGCGTCACCCCCGCGTCCCGCGCTCTTGCGCCGATGGTGCCCAACATACTCATGCTCTACGGTGTCCCTTTCCGTGCCCAAAGAGCCCTGCCCAAGGTACCCCCCACTTGCTCTAGGCCGCCCCTCGCGCCGCCCACGATTTGCTGCCCCAGGGTCATCCCGCCCACAGAGGCGTAGCTGACAAGGGTCTCTGAGGGGTTTTTGTCCGTGTCGCTGAAAGACTTCGCCTCCGTGCCCAGCCAGCGCAGGACGTTGTCTGGTATGGTGTCTATCAGTTTGAATGAGGCGTTGGCCAGCATATACACGACGACGACATAGACAATGGTGAAGGCCAGTTGGTCCGCCTCTCCCCGTGGCAGGGTGAAGAAGCCCATGTCGAAACTGGTCGCGGACTCGTCAAACCCGCTTACGTTGGCCACAACCCAGGCCCATATGAAATGGAGCACCCGCACCTGGGCGGAGAGGATGATGATGGCTGCCACGAGGCCCGCGACGGTGAGGATGGGGCGGATGAAGATTTCAAAAACGAGGAAATAGCCGTTGGCGGCAGCCTCCCCGGGCAGGCCCTCCCCGTCTATGCGCAGGTGCGCGAGGGCCCATAGGGGCACCGCCACCATGGCCTCAAAAATACCCTTGATCCAGGAGCCAGCGGCAAAGAACACAAACAAGAAGGGCAAGAAGGGCAGCACATAAAACAGCGTCACCCCCGCCGTCAGGCCGACGAAGGCCGTGGACCACAAGATGTCATCAAAGATGTCCGGCACGATGGACAGGGGCGGGGGCAGGAGCGGGCCGAAGGTTGTGGTGACGGTGGAGATCATGATGTTCCGCACCGTGCTGTTCACTAGGCCCCGCCCCACCGCCACAAGCTGGGCCAGTGGGTGTATGTCCGCGTTGTCCCCGTTTATGGCCAGAAGGCCGTCCAGGCCGAAGAGCCAATTCATGATCGTCGTAAAGACATTCCCGGAGTAGGCGTCTTCCCCCCGGGCCTGGTCCATCTGGTCACCCTGGAAATAGACATAGAGAGCTGACAGGCCGCGCGCGACCTCAAGCCCCTTAGCGCTCTCCCTGATGGAGACATCGCCCCCGCTGGAGAGTGTTGGGTTGTATTTGTCCTTCGGGGGGCTGCGCGGCTCGCGCTTGGAGCGCTCTGCGGCCACCTGCTTCATGGCCAGCGGCGGGTCGCGCAAGGAGGGTACGTCCCCCAGGCCATCCTGGAAGAGGGCGTTGTGTGTCGCAACCTCGTTGTACCACGCGCCGGAGTAGGCCCAGCCCCTGGCCATGACCTTCACCCGCATCGCGTCTCCCACGCTTCGGTCGTTGTACGTTTTCCACGCCGCGATCTGCGCTGCGTTGAACTCCGCCTGGTACGCGTTGATAAGGTCTTGCTTAAACGCGCCAGAGGGCAGCGTGGACAGGCACTCTGGGTGGCCCGGCATGTACGCCCCCCCGCCCAGGGAGCAGGCCTTGTTATCACCTATCCTGCTGTTCATCTCCATAGCCCGGCCGACAAGATTGTACAGATTGGTGTCGTCAAACCACATGGCGTTCACAATCTGCCAGTATTTGACGCGCATGTACGCGCCCCCGCCCGCCGCCTGGGGGTCTTTGTCAAAGTCCGCCAGGTCGCTCACCGGCACGCGCAAGATACCGCACACGGGCTTCATCTCTTGCCATGCGGGCCAGCCATCCTCTTGGTATCCAAAGACGATCAGGATGTCGTTGTAGTCAGAGAACTCCACAGCCTTTTTGTATTGCGCCGCAGCGGCGTCAAAATCCGACGCCCTGGCGATCTCCATCGTGTGGCCCAGCTTGGTCAGATAGGGTTTAACCTTCCCCTTCGGCGGGCCGGAGCCGCTGTACCCCCCCTGTTGCCAGTAGCCATAGGCGCAGCCCTTGATGAGGGCCATGTCTAAGACAAGCTGCGCGGCCTCTTGGTTGCCCGGCATGGCCACGAGGTTGCCCTGCTGCCCGAGTGGGTTAGGCCCGCCCTTCCTCATCATCACGTCGTTGAACTCTACCCACGCGTTCGTGGCCCAGCCAGAACCCATCTTGGCCGCGTAGAGCACAATGTACTGCCCGCTGTTCAGGCCAGAGCCCAGCGGCATGAGGAGGCCCAGGGCCACGAGCAGGCGCAAAACGACCCACCAGTTCTGGAAGCGCTCTCCAAACGGGGTGCCAGAGACCGCGCTCTCCACGACGACCACGACCACAAAATAGAGGAAAATGAAGATGGCGATGAGCAAGATGGCCACGGAGTAGAAGCGCAACAGCGCGTGCAAGCCGTCGTGGAAGGGAAAGGGTATCAGCGCGTTGGTGGACGTGCACAGAGACCCGGTGCAGAAAAAGTCCTTCACGCCAAGGGTGTAGTCCAGCAGGTTCAGGGCCACGTCGTCCGTGGGGTTGGGGGTGTAAAAGTTCACAGCCTGCGCGGCGGGCAGGAGCAGGCCGGCCAGCAGGGCCGCCACCTGGGCCACGAACAGCACTATCCCGGCCAGGATGACCGCAAAGACCAAAATTTGGTCCGCGTGCCGCCAGTCCAAGACCAGGTGGTTGGCGGCCTCGCCCACGGCGTGGCGGACGCCAAAACGCCCGATGTTGCGGGGGTCTAGGTACGGGTGCCCCGGGGGCAAGAGGCGCACGATGCCGTACACCTGCGCCACCAGGAAGGCGATGTGCGCGAAGCCGCCGCCCAAGAGGCGCTTGAGCCGGGGGACAACCCCCAGGAAGATCATATAGCTGGCCACGCGGCCGGCGCTTGGGACGTGTAGAGGCTTCACGGACACCGCTTCAATTTTTCTAAAAATGCAGACACACCACTCCTCCTCTATTGTACCACGGGTTTTTGCGGCCTGGCGAATTATCTTCACCCTTGGACATGCCCGCCCTGTGGGCTTATACTGGGGTGTATGAGTGCAGACATTGTCATCCTGGCCGCCGTGGCCGTGGCCCTTGCCGCCTGGCTCCACCGCCTGTTGGGCACCCGCCACGGGGCGGAGCGGGAGCGCGTGCACCCTCTGGTCGCTGCAGAGGAGCGCAAGGCTGCCTTAGAGGCCCAGAAGGCCGGGGCTCTGGGCGACCAAGAGGCACAAGAGGTGGAGGTCTTGCTCCCTGGCATGGCGGTGGACCCCGCCGCCCGGGAGGGCCTCACGGCCATCGGTGCGCAAGAGCGAGGGTTTTCTGTCCGGGCCTTCTTGACAGCAGCGGCGGACACCTTCGCGCTTGTGACGGAGGACTTCGCCAAGGGGGATATAGAGGGCCTCCAGGACCTTCTCGCGCCCCCGGTGGCCGAGGCCTTTGCGCAGGCCGTCCGCGCGCGCGCCCAGCGAGGCGAGACGCAAGAGGCCGAGGTCCGTGCCGTTTTGGAGAGCGAGGTTGTGGAGGCCGGGGTTCAGGGCCGCACGGCACGGGTGGTGGTGCGGTTTGTGGCGGAGCAGGTCGGCACCACGCGGGACGCTACCGGCACCGTCGTCGCGGGCGACCCGGCCCGCATAGCCCGCGTGGAGGCCCGCTGGGCCTTCGTCCGCCGCCTGGGGGACCCAGATCCCCGCTGGTGGGTGGCCGAGACGGGCGGCTAAAACGGCGCGGCGGCCCCTCGTCCGACGGCGACCAGCATCATGGGCGACTCGGCCAGAGAGCGCTCGCGCCGGAGGGTCTGGGCCCCGCCGTGCCTCGCTCTATGCTCTCCACGTCGTAGCCGCCCCAGGTGACAAGCTCCTCAATGCGGGCGTCGGTTATGGGTGCGGCCCCCGGCGCTGGCGTCAGGGTCACCGTCTCGGCAGACAGGTCGATGGCCACGCCCTCCACCGCCGCCTCCTTTGCGAAGACCTTCTCTAGGGCCTGAGCACAGAAATCGCACACCATGCCCCGGACGTGCACGACGATGGCCTCATCCTGCGCCAAGGCGGGCGCAGACACGAGCAGGGCAAGCAGGGCAAGGATAAGGCGCATTAGGGTTAGAACCTCCAGGCCGCATTGAGCAGGATGTCTCCGCGCGTGTCCATCCCAGCCTCAACCATGGCTGTGCCCCGGAACAGGCGTACCATGGGCGTGGCACGCCAGGTGTGCTCGCTGCCCGGGGCATGTGTGACCTCCAGCATCAGCCAGGTGTGCAGTGCCCCGTACTCCGCGACGTAGGGCGCGATGCCGGTGCGGACCTTTTGGGAAAAGCTGTGCTCCGTGTCCTGTCCGACCCACAGCCCGCGGTTCTCATAGGACGCGAAGCAGCGTCTGTTCTCCCAGTCCAGGGCCATGCCTGCAAAACCCGCCGGGGCCGTGTTGCCATCCTGATGCGCTGCACCAAAGCCGGTCTTGAGGTACCAGTTGGCCTGCCATCCCTGGGCGTTCCAACGGTGGAGCAGCGCGTTGACCTGGCCCAGGTGGAGGTTCGCTCCGGACTCGCGCCGATGCTCCAGGCGATAGCCCAGCGCCCAGTGCGGGTTGGGCGTGTAGTGGAGCAGCGCGGCGTTGGCCAGGCCGTCGTTGGTTGTGATAGCCGTCACGCCACCGGGGTAGGACACTGGGCGCGCCCAGGCAGGGGCCGCGAGCGCAACAAGACAAAGGGCGGCTAAAACGGTGGCGCGCATTCCGCTTCCATGGTCTGTAGGGCTGTATTCAGGGGCATGACCTCCTGCGCCTTGCCGCCCAGGCGGCGGATAGCCACGCTACGCCCCTCGGCCTCCCGCCCGCCGACAACAAGGAGTACCGGGACCTTGGCCAGGGAGTGCTCGCGCACCTTATAGTTAATCTTCTCGTTGCGCGTGTCCGCCTCGGCCCGGATACCGACCTGTTGCAAAGCCTCCAAAACCTCACCCGCATAGGCGTTCGCATCGGACGTGATCGTGGCCACCACGGCCTGCACCGGCGCGAGCCACAGGGGCAGATTGCCCGCATAGTGCTCTAGCAGCACGCCCATGAACCGCTCCATAGACCCCATGATCGCCCGGTGGACCAGGTGCGGCCGGTGCCGGGCCCCGTCCTCCCCCACATAGGCCAGGTCCAGGCGCGTGGGCATGTTCATGTCCACCTGGACGGTGCCGCACTGCCACGCCCGCCCTATCGCGTCGGTCAGGATGAAGTCCAGCTTTGGGGCGTAGAACGCGCCGTCGCCGGGGTTGAGGTCCCAGGGCAGGCCGATGCGGTCCAAGACCTTGCGCAGTGCCCCTTCGGCCCGGTCCCAGTCCGCGTCGGAGCCGATGCGCTGCTCGGGGCGGGTGGAGAAGTTCACGCGCAGACCCTCGGCCAGGCCCAGGTCACGGTACACCTGCGCAATCAGGTCGCACATAGCCACGACCTCGTCCTCCAGCTGGGCGTCCGTGCAAAAGATGTGCGCGTCGTCTTGGGTGAAGGCCTGCACGCGCATCAGGCCGTGCCGCGCGCCCGAGGGCTCACGCCGCACCACATGCCCGAACTCTGCCATGCGCAGGGGCAAGTCGCGGTAGGAGCGCAGGGCGCTCTTGTACACCTGCGCCCCGCCGGGGCAGCTCATGGGCTTGAGGGCCACGGGCGGCACGTCCTCCCCCTCGGGGGGGAGCACGAACATGTTCTCCCGGTACTTGTCCCAGTGGCCTGAGGCGCGCCAGAACCGGGCGTCCAGCATCTGGGGCGTGTTGATCTCCACATACCCGCTCGCCCGTATCTTGCGGCGCATATAGTCCATGAGGGTCGTGTAGATGGTCCAGCCCTTGGGGTGCCAAAAGACCTGGCCCGGGGCCTCCTCCTGGAAGTGGAACAGGTCCATCTGGGTGCCCAGCTTACGGTGGTCCCTCTTCTCGGCCTCCTCCAGGCGGTGGAGGTGCGATTTAAGCTCCTTCTCATCCCGCCACGAGGTGCCGTATATGCGCGTGAGCATCGCGTTGCGGTGGTCCCCGCGCCAGTACGCGCCCGCCACCTTCATCAGTTTAAACGCCGTGCCCACGTGCGCCGTGGTGGGCAGGTGCGGGCCCCGGCACAGGTCCAGCCAATCCCCCTGGCGGTAGACGCTTACCTCCTCCCCCTCGGGCAGGTCGCGGATGATCTCGGCCTTGTAGTGCTCCCCGATGCTTTCAAAGTGCGCGATGGCGTCGTCGCGGTCCCAGACCTCCCGCACGAAGGGCTCCGCCGCCGCCACAATCTCCCGCATGCGGGCTTCTATGGCCGCGAAGTCATCCGTGGAAAACGGCGTTTCGCGGGCAAAGTCGTAGTAAAACCCGTCCTCCACCGCCGGGCCGATGGTGACCTGCGTGCCGGGGTAGAGGTCCTGCACTGCCTGGGCCATCACGTGTGCCGCGTCGTGGCGGATGAGCTCCAGCGCTTCGGCGTCCTTGCGCGTAATGAGGCGCACGGTGCAACCGCGCTCTATGGGGCGGGACAGGTCGCGCACCTCTCCGTCCAGGGCGATGGCCAGCGCGGCCTTGGCCAGGCCCGGGGAGATGCTGGCCGCCACGTCCGCGCCCGTGCTGCCCGCCGGGAAGGCCCGCGCCGCGCCGTCGGGGAAGGTGAGGGTGATGCCGTGTGCCATGGCGCACAGCACTACCGCAAAACCCGCCTCGTGTCATCCCGGCGGATGCCGGGGGCGGGGTGGGCATATAGCCGGCCCCAAAACCCCCTGCACGCCCCCCCACTGGAAAAGGGGCGCTCGGGCGGCTCTGGGTCTGGCCACGTGCTGCGCCGCAGCATAACACAGGCCCCGCAGGCCGCGAAAATAGTGTATAGTCAGAGCCCTAGGCGGCCCTGTCCTCGCGAGAAGCAGCCCAAAATTGCTACCGCCCCGCCACCGCTGTGCTGCCGCCCCGCCACCGCCCAGATACCGCTCCGCTGCCGCTGGGCCGCCGCGCCGATACCGCCCAGCCACCATTTTGCGTGTTTGGCTTGTGTACCACCCGGATGCCCCTTATCAAACGGAATCGCGTGCAGGCCGCTCCAGGGTTGGGTGCGCCTATTTCTGCGCGGCCCCGCCGTGCGCCGGGAGAGCAGGCAGGACAAGGGCCATGCGCGCGCCGCCCAGGCGCTCTGAGCGGCCCAGATCTAGCGCGCCTCCGTGGTCCTGGGCGATCTTTTGGACGATGGCCAGGCCCAGGCCCGTGCCGCCCGGCTTGTGCGTGACGTAGGGCTGGGTCAGGTCCCCCCCGTCTGCGGGCAGGCCGGGGCCGCTGTCCTTCACGGACAGAACCGCGCGGCCCCCCTGGGCCTCCAAGCGGACAAGAACCCGCCTTGGGTCCGGCTGGCCGTGGAGAGCTTCCACGGCGTTTTGCAGGAGGTTGGTCAGGGCCTGGCGGATTTGCCGCGCGTCACAGGCGCAGCAGACCGCGCCATGCTCTTCAAATGTGAACTCTATGTCAGGGTTGGCGGGGCGCTGGAGGGCCAGCGTCTCTTCCACTAGAGGCGCGAGCTGCGCGGGGCGCAGCACGGGCGCAGGCATACGTGCGAAGGCCGAGAACTCGTCCACCATGCGGCGGATGTCCCCCACGTGCTGGACGATGGTGTTCACGCAGGCCGCGAACACGTCCGCCCCCTCGCGTATTTGCCCGGCGTAGCGGCGCTTCAGGCGCTCTGCAGAGAGCTGTATGGGCGTCAGGGGGTTTTTGATTTCATGCGCGATGCGCCGGGCCACGTCGGCCCAGGCCGCTTTGCGCTGTGCTGCTTCTAAGTCTGTGATGTCGTCAAAGGTGACAACAACGCCCCCGCCCTCTGCCCCTGCCACGCGGACCAGGAAGTGCCGTCCGGCCCAGCTCACGGCCTCCCGCGCTGTGCCGCCCTTGGCCAGCAGGGGCACAAGGACTGGCGCGGCCTCTGCGGCCCGGCGGCCCAGGAGGTCTGCCTCTGCCACGTTCAAGAGGCGTGCGGCCACGGCGTTTGCCGCCGTCACCTGCCCTTCTGGGTCCAGGCCCAGAACGCCCGAGGACACGCCCTCCAGAACGGCCTGCGTGAACCGCCGCCGGGCCTCGGCCTGCCGGTTGGCGGTGAGGAGTTCTTCCCTTTGCCGCTCTATTTGCCGCGTCATGCGGTTGAACGCTGCGGCCAGGGCCCCCAGCTCTGCGAACTTTATGTCCTCTGGCACGCGGGCGGTGAGGTCCCCCCCGCGCACGCGGTCCGCAGCCGCAGCCAGGGCCCCAATGGGTGCGCCCAGGCGGCGCGCGAAGGACAGCCCAGCCCACATGGCGGCCATGAGGAGGAGCAGTCCAACAACGATGTAAATGAGAGTGATGGTGATCCGCAGCCCCGCGTAGTCTGCCTGGAGCCGGGCGTAGTCACTCGCCGCTGCGCGAGTCGCGGCAACGTGCTCCAGAACCTTGGAGTCCACAGCGCGCCCGGCCAGCAGGTACCCGCCGAAGTAGGGCCCGAGGCGCACCAGGGCCCGAACTCTGTCCTCCCCAGTGGGCAGGAGGACAGGCCCCCCCGAGTCTGCTTGCCGCAAGAGCGCCGGGTCCGGGGGCACAACCTCTAGAGACAGGGTCAGGCCCGCCTGGGCCAGGACCCGCCCGTCCTCATCCACTATCAGGGCCTCTGACAGTCCCCGCAGTAGGGCCTGTGTGCCCGTGAACGCCTCTAGGGCCTCCGGGTCTTGCACCAGGGACGTCCCCGCGCGGTCCAGGTCTCTGGCCATGGCCAGGGTGTCGGCGGCGATGACGCGCCGGTGCTCGTTCAGATAGGCCTCCGCCACCGCGCGGGACTCAGAAATGGCGGACTGGACACGCTCCGAGAGCCAGGCCTGCACGCCGAAGTGGAAGAACACAGCGGAGAACAGTGTCATCAAGACCACCGGCACAGCGGCTAGGAGGCCAAAGGTGTAGATGAGGCGGGTGTGGAGCCCTGGCCCGCTCTGGCGCGCGCGCAAAACACGGCGGGCTATCAAGACCCCAATGGCCAGAAGGACCACAAGATCCAGGTTCAAGACCCAAAGAGCCGCCCCTGCGTCTTGTCCGAAGGGGGGGGAGCGCGTGAGCGCGGCATAGGTCGCACCCCCCGCGAGAACGGCAGCCAGGGCCAGGGCCCACGGCGCGGCTGCGGAGAGTGTCGGGCGGATGGAGGCTGGTATGAGGCGCATGGGGTCACCATACGCCCCTCCCCTGGCTGGGGGGAGGGGCAAGGCCCAACATAAGAATTTTTTCTTCAAAGCGGATTTTTTTCCTTGACAGGGCCGCAAAGGGCATGTACAAATGCGGAACAAGAGGAAAACAAGGGAGAACACACACATGAGCCGCCCCGCACCAGACGCCCCCGCCGCACACGTTGTTGCCGTGCCCTTCATCAACGCGGAGGAGGCGTGGTTTTGGTTCATACAGGCCCAGGGGGCCCGGAACGATGGCGCGCGGGTTGTGGCGGGCCTCGGCGCGGTGCCCCGGCCCTGCGAGCCCCTGGACATCTTGAAGATATTAGAGCGCCTGTGGCGCAACCGTATGCTCCTGCGGGACCACCTCTTGGTGCTCAAGCACTATGGAGACCGGATGCTGCCCCCGGACCGTCACCGCGTGCGCGAGGCCCGATCGGCCACTCTGTGGCAACAGGCGATGGACCGCCTGGAGCCCATTTTCTTGCGCCGGGGCATCATCGCCGTGCCCCCTGACTTTTGTGACGACGCCCAAGAGCAAAGGGCCCGCGCATGACCTCTCGGACTGCCCCCGCACCCCGCGCGCCTGCCGACCCTGCAAGAGGGGGTACAGGGCACAGGGCTTTTGTGGCCTTCACCGGCAAGACAGAGATCGGCTGGCTCCGACTGCTGCGCCCAGGCTTTCGCCACTGCTTTGCCCTGCTTCATGACGGCGCACGGTGGCTGACCCTGGATCCGCTGGCGCACAAGACTTTGGTCCAGGCCCATGACGACCTCCCGCCGGAGTTTGACTTGGTCCTCTGGCTGCGGCGCGAGGGGGGGTGCCGGGTGGTGCCTGTGTCTCTGCCAGAGCCGCCCCCGCGCCCAGCGCCTTTGGGTCTTTTCACTTGCGTTGAGGCCGTCAAGCGCGTGCTGGGCCTCCACGACCGCTGGATTTTCACCCCCTGGCAGCTTTACCGCCGCCTTACCGTCAACAGAAGGAAAGGACACTGATATGGGACGTCTTAGCGCACCCTCACGGCCCACGTACACCGCACCGCAGGTTGTGTATGTCGCCACCCCGGCCCCAGATACCGCAGCTCTAGAGGCAACGCAGGCCAAGGCCGCCGCGCAACAAGAGGCTGAGGCCGCCGCCGCCGAAGCCCGGCGGGACAACCTTCTGCGCCGGGACAGGGGCCGCACAGGGACCATCCAGACCTCTTTCCGGGGCCTCTTGGGGCAGGCCGCCCCGGCGGGGACCAAGAAAACGCTTTTGGGAGAATAGCACCATGGAACACGCACACCTGACCTGCCAAGAGGTCCTGGCTCGCCTAGACACCGCCAAGCGCCGCCGCGCACACTGGGAGCCCTTGTGGGACGAGGCGTACGACCACGCCCTGCCACGCCGGGGCGGCGTCTATAGCGACCAACGCCCCGGCGCAAGGCGCACGGACGACATCTATGACGCCACGGCCATGGACGGCGCGGAGCAGCTGGCTGCGTCCCTCCTGGGACACCTCACGCCTGGCTGGACCCCGTGGTTTGGCCTGAAGCCCGGCCCGGACTTGGACGCGCGCGAGGCAGCGGCCATCACCCCGGCCCTGCAAAAGGCAGAGCGCGTCATGTGGGCGCACTTTCAAGGCTCCAACTTCACCATGGAGGCGCACCAGTGCTACATGGACCTTGTCGTGGGCGGCACGGCGTCCCTGTCCTTTGAGGAGACGGAGCCCGGCCACGCCTCTGCCTTTCGCTTCACGGCCAACCCCCTAACGGCTGTTTATCTGGAGGAGGGGCCCACGGGCTTCCTGGACGGGACATTTCGCGTCCTTGCCCTGACGTTAGAGGGGCTGCGCCAGCGCTACCCAGGCGCGGCCCTGCCTGCGGCGGTTGCGGCCCAGGGGGCCAGAGACCCGCAGGCGCGCTTCCAGGTGGTGGAGGCCATACTGCCCAGCGGCCTGACCTATGCCTTCGCGGCGTGCCTTATGGACGGGCAGGGGTCTGGCCCCACCACCCTGGCCTCTGGCCGCATCGCGGACAGCCCCGTCATAAACTTCCGCTGGGTGAAAAGCCCAGGGGAGATTTACGGCCGCTCCCCGGTGATGAAGGCCCTGCCGGACATCAAGACCGCGAACAAGGTGGTGGAGCTGATCTTGCAAAACGCCTCCATCGCCGTGACGGGCCTGTGGCAGGCGGAAGACGACGGGGTGATGAACCTAGCGAACATAGAGATCGCCCCCGGCGCGGTTATTCCCAAGGCTCCAGGCTCTGCGGGGCTGGAGCCGCTCTCCATGCCTGCGAACTTTGACGTCTCGCAGCTTGTCCTGGGCAGCCTCCAGGCCCGCATCCGGCACGCGCTGCTGATAGACCGCCTTGGGCCCGTGCGCGACAAAAGCATGACCGCCACGGAGGTTTTGGAGCGCGCGGCAGAGATGGCGCTGCTCCTGGGGGCGACCTATGGGCGGCTCCAAACGGAGTTTCTCACCCCCCTCATCCTGCGGGCGCACGCCATCCTGCGTCGCCGGGGGGAGGTGCCGAACCTGGTCATAGACGGGCGCGCGGTGTCCATTGACCACCGATCCCCCCTCGCGCGGGCCCAGGGCCAGGCGAGCGTGCAGTCCACCCTGTCCTGGCTCCAGAGCATCGGCTCTATCGGGGCCGAGGCCGCCGTGGATGGCCAGGCCGTGGCCCGATACCTGGCCGAGGCCCTGGGCGTGCCGCCGCACTTGCTGCGCGCGCCAGACACCCTTCAACCCCAAGCCGAAAAGGAGACGACACTATGACCGAAGACACCCAAAAACCCGAAGGGACCGACGTGCCAGAGCAGCCCGATGCTGCGCCGCAGGCCACGGAGGAAGAGCAAAATGTTGCGCCCGAAGCCGCGACGGAGCCCGAGGCACCACAGGCCCCCGCGAACCTGCCCAAAAAGTTCCGCTGCCCCGTGACGGGGGAGCCGCGCTGGGAGGCGCTGGTGAACTCTTATGCCGCGCTGGAAAAGCGTTTGTCTCAGGTGTCCGGCCCGCCGCAGAACGACGAGGAGCGCGAGCGGCTCCAGCGCCTTTTGGGCAAGCCCGAAAGCCCGCAGGAGTACGCGGTGGACCTGCCCCACGGCCTGCTCACCATAGACCCGGAGGTCAACACCCGCCTCCACCGCTGCGGCTGCACCCAAGAGCAGGTGCAAGAGGTGTATAACCTCGCGGCGGAGAAGCTGAACGAGGCCCTGCAGCACTTGGCGCAAGAGGTCCAGGCAGACCGCGAGGTGGAGCGCCTCATCGCGCACTTTGGCGGGGCGGACAAATGGGCCGAGGTGGCGCGGCAGCTCTTGGCCTTTGGGCAGAACGCCCTGCCCCCGCATGTGCTGGACAACCTGGCCAGCTCCTTTGAGGGCGTCCTGGCCCTCCACCGCATGATGACCGCCGGGGTGCCCTCCATCCCCGGCGCGCGCGGGGCCGGGGTGGAGCCCATGGCCTTCGCGGCGGAGAAGAAGACCCTGGACGCCATGCTGCACGACAAGCGCTATTGGAAGGACAAGGACCCCGCCTTCATCGCCGAGGTGACGGACGGCTTCAAACGCCTGTACGGCGAGCGATAGACACAGCGCGTCCCCTCTTCCCGCGATTGATGGGGGGAGGGGACACCGCTGCATTTTGCTTTGACTTCTGCGCGCAGGCCTGCCATGAAGGGCCCGCCCGGTGCCGTGGTGGCCCGGGCGCTATCGTACGCAACAGGAAAAGAAAGCACATATTCGCATGTTCAAGGTATATCGCAAAGAGGTAGAGTTCGCGGGCCGCACGCTCGTGATGGAAACAAACAAGATCGCCCGCCAAGCCGACGGGGCCGTTATGATCACGATGGGTGAGACAACGGTCCTGTGCACGGTCGTGGGGGCCAAATCCGCCGCAGCGGGGCAGGACTTCCTCCCCCTGACCGTCCACTATCAGGAAAAGACCTACGCCGCGGGCAAGATCCCCGGCGGGTTCTTTAAGCGCGAGGGGCGGCCCTCGGAGAAGGAGGTTTTGACCTCCCGCCTGATTGACCGACCCATCCGGCCCCTGTTCCCCAAGGGGTTCTTCAACGAGGTGCAGGTCGTGGCGACCGTGCTCTCGCACGACCTGGAGAACGACCCGGACATCGTGGCCCTCATCGGCTGCTCCGCCGCCCTGACGCTCTCGGGCCTCCCGTTCATGGGCCCCGTGGCCGCCGCGCGCGTGGGCTACATCGGGGGGGAATACGTCGTGAACCCCGACATCACCCTGCTGAAGTCCGAAAGCGACCTGGACCTTGTGGTCGCCGGCACGCAGGAGGGCGTCCTCATGGTGGAGTCGGAGGCGCAGGAGCTGTCCGAGGACATTATGCTCGGCGCCGTCATGGCGGGGTGGGAGGCCTTCCAGCCGGTTATCCAGGGTATCATTGACCTGGCCGAAATGTGCGCCAAGGACCCGTGGGACATCGCCCCCGTGTCCGAGGCCGTGGCCACCATGGCCAAGGCCCTGGAGGACCAGTTCGGCAAAGACATCGCCGCGGCCTATGCCACGCAAGACAAATCCGCGCGCCGCGCCGCCCTGGAGGCCGCCCGCGCCAAGGCGGAGGAGGCCCTGGTGGACGAGGACGCGGGCATCACGGCCAAGGCCGTGGGCTCCGCCTTCCACGACGTGGAGGCCGACATCGTCCGTGGGCAAATCCTCAAGACAAGCGCCCGCATTGACGGACGCGACACGAAGACTGTCCGCCCCATCGTGGCGGAGGTCGGCACCCTGCCGCGCGCCCACGGCTCCGCCCTGTTCACGCGCGGGGAGACGCAGGCCCTGGTCGTTGCCACCCTGGGCACCGGGCAGGACGAGCAGATCGTGGACGCCCTGGACGGGGAGTACAAGGAGCGCTTCATGCTCCACTACAACTTCCCGTCGTACTCCGTGGGAGAGTGCCGCCGCATGGGCCCCCCCGGCCGCCGCGAGATCGGCCACGGGAAGCTGGCCTGGCGGTCCATCCGTCCCCTCATGCCTCCCGCAGAGGACTTCCCCTACACCATCCGCGTGGTCTCGGAGGTCACGGAGTCCAACGGCTCCTCCTCCATGGCCACAGTCTGCGGTGCCTCCCTCGCCCTCATGGACGCGGGCGTGCCCCTCCCGCGCCCCGTGGCGGGCATCGCCATGGGCCTTATAAAGGAGGGCGCGGACTTCGCCGTCCTGACCGACATCCTGGGCGACGAGGACCACCTGGGCGACATGGACTTTAAGGTCGCGGGGACAGAGGGCGGCGTGACCGCGCTCCAGATGGACATTAAGATCACCTCCATCACGCGCGAGATCATGGCCCAGGCCCTGGAGCAGGCCCGCGAGGGGCGGCTGCACATCCTGGCCGAAATGTCCAAGGCCATGGGCACCGCACGCGAGGGCGTGAAGGACCACGCACCCCAAATCGCCACCCTGACCATCCCCAAGGACAAGATCCGGGACGTCATAGGCACCGGGGGCAAGGTCATCCGCGGCATCGTGGAGGACACCGGGGCCCGCATAGACATAGAGGACGACGGGACGGTGAAGGTCTCCGCCACGGACCTGGGGGCCATAGACAAGGCCATCCGGATCATCCAGGGCCTGACCGAAGAGCCAGAGGTCGGCAAGGTCTACACCGGGACCGTGGTCAAGACCATGGACTTCGGCGCGTTCGTGAACTTCATGGGCGGCAAGGACGGCCTGGTGCACATCTCTGAGCTCGCGGACCACCGCGTGGAGCGGACCACGGACATGGTGCGCGAGGGGGACGTGGTGAAGGTCCTCCTCACCGGCATAGACGACCGGGGGAAGGTCAAGCTGTCCATGAAGCGCGTGGACCAAGAGACCGGCGCGGCCCTGGAGCGCGGCGGCGGGCGGCGCAGCGCGGGGTAGCGGCGCGCGCCCGGATCTTTATCAGCCGGGCGGCGGCCCCAGCGCCCTGGGTGGCATGGTGGGGGGAGGAGGAGGCAGCACCTCGGGTGCAGAGGCCCCTCCCCCCTCATAGGTTCGGCGACCATACTCCCGCGCCCGATCCGACTCTAAAAGGCCCCACTCATCTTGAATCCTATACGGCATAAGTATCTCCAAAACAGCGCTATGTCCATCTGAAGTTTGGCCGCGCGCTGTTCCACTATCCGGATCAAACCGGACAGGCCCGTCAAAGTTCGGGTCTATAAGCCACCAGTGCTTACCATCTCTCACGGCCAGGGTGTCGTGAGGGCCTACCGCGTATTCTTCTCTATCTATAGAAAGGCGCGCATATGCGCCTATGCCTATAACGTCTCCCGGCCTATCCAACCCACCATGCAAGAGCAACCCAGCATAGAAAGCCTTATATCCGCTGCAGTCCGCCGGCACCCTGGCCCCTGATCGCAAGTGTGTCACCATGTTTCGGAAGCGCAATATTTCTTGGCCCGGTGCACCAAAGCGCGTATTTTGCAAATGCAGGTCTGCTGCATTATGCGCTTCTACGAGTTTATCATGCACAGATGACGCACCGCGGATATCTCCAATTTGGCCAGAGAGAAACTGCCCCAGTTCCTCTGGTGCCAGCCGCTCTGGCCCCTTTGTATCTCTGGCAAAGGAATACGGATAATCGCGTGCGTTTGGCAACCGGATCGCAAAATCCCGCAAGGGAGAAGAGGGCCTGTCCTTTAGGGGAATCGGCTCATCTGATATCAGAATACCTACTGAGTTGAAAGGAAGGCGGATTGCGTTGCCCATGAGATACAATTCTCCTTCTGTTTTTATAATTGTCTCATAGGGCCCTTAACAAACTGTTAAATATGCCACCCCCAACCAAAAATCTCGCGTGCTACACGCCGGCTTGGCCCACTTCAAGCAGCGTGCCGTGGCGTTAGCGCGGGGTAGCGGCGCGCGCAGGCGCGGGGGGGGGCCTAGCCCTTCAGCCCACGGACGAAGTTCGCCAGGCCGACGACGCGGTGGCGGCGCGCGCGCTCTGCGTCCAGGATGGCCTGCGCCTGCGCGATCGCGGCGCTTACGTCCGTGTTGATGATCACATAGTCGTACTCGTGCGCGTGGGACATCTCCGCCCCGGCCTCCGCCATCCGGGCCCCTATGTCCGCCGCGCTCTCCCCCGTCGTGGCCGCCCGCGCCTTCAGCCGCGCCGCCAGCGCATCCCGCGTGGGAGGCAGGATGAACACGCTCACCACGTCCTCCCGCGCGCGGTCGGCCAGCTGCTGCGTGCCCTGCCAGTCTATGTCAAACGCCACGTCCCGCCCCGCCGCCAGCGCCGCCTCCACCGGCGCGCGCGGCGTGCCGTAGTGCCGGCCAAAGACCGTCGCGTGCTCCAGCATCTCCCCGCCCTCCACCATGCGCGCGAAGCGCTGCGGCGTCACAAAAAAATAATCCACCCCGTCCGCCTCCCCCGCGCGCATGGGCCGCGTGGTGGCCGAGATGGACAGGGCCAGGCCCGCGTTGCGCGCCAGCAGGGCCCGCGTGATGGTCGTCTTCCCCGCGCCGGAGGGGCTGGACATCACATACATCAGGCCCCTGCGGGGCGGCGCGTCAGTCATCGGCGGCCCCTACCTCCACAACATACTTTTGGTAATACTCCTTGGCCCGCGCCTGCGCCCGCGCCAGATCGGCGGGGGAGAGTTTTGAGGTCACAAACTGTAAACCTGATGCAGCCTGTTTCTCCAGGTCGGGCCTCCCCGCCAGGCCTGCGCGGGCCTGCGCCTCAGAGACACGAAGCCACGCATAGGCCTCAACAAAGTCCGGTGGCATGCCGGTATCTATAGCATACCTCCAGCCCACAACCCAGCGATCCTCGGCGCTCCCAAGTACCGCAGCCTTATGAAACATCGTCCAGGCCTTTTGATAGTCCGGGGTTTGGTCTTCCCGCCGTGCGTACACTTGCCCCAGGTTGTAATATGCCCACGGTCGCCCATTTTCCGCCGCTTGGGTGTACCAATATATGGCTTGATCGTAGTCCAGCGGCACGCCCTTCCCCGTGTTATACAGCGTGCCCAGAACATGTTGCGCTATAGGAAACCCCTTGTCAGCGGACGCTTTCAGCCACACAGCGGCCTGACCATACCACCAGGCGGCTTTATCGGTGTCCTGCGATAGGCCCCAAAACCCGTATTCGCGGGCCTGCCCCAGAGAGTTGCAAACCACGCCCACAAATCCCTCGAATCCGCCGGGCTCTGACTCCCAAATGGCTGGCGCGTCTTTCGCCTCCGCCCACGCCGGGGCGGGGAGGAGGAGGACCAAAAGGGCGAGGGCAACGCGGGTCATGCTGCACCCCCCAGCGCCCACTCCACGGCGTCAAGGGCCTGTTTTGCTGCGCCCGCGTTCGGTCCGCCGCCCTGGGCCATGTCCGCCCGCCCGCCGCCGCCCTTGCCGCCCAGCACGGCCACGCCCGCGCGCACCAGGTCCACGGCGGACACGCGCGCGGCCAGGTCCTCCGTCACGCCCACGACCAGGCTGGCCTTCCCGTCCATGACGGACACAAGGGCCACGACGCCGCTGCCCATGTGCCGCTTGGCCACGTCCGCCATGGCCTTCAAGTCCTTGGCTGGCACGCCGTCTAGGATGCGCCCGATGACCTTCACGCCCGCAACCTCCTTGACCGGGGGGGCCGTGGTGTCCGGCCCGGCGGCGAGTTTTTGCTGCAGAGCGGAGAGCTTTTGCTGCGCGGCCTTGCGCTCGGCCAGAAGGGCCGCCACGCGCGCGGGCAGGTCGTCCAGGGAGGCCTTGAGCAGCGCTGCGGCCTCCTTGCCTTTTGCTGCGCGCGCGTGGAGGTGCTCCAGAGCCTTGGCGCCCGTGAGGGCCTCAATCCGCCGCACGCCGGCGGCCAGGGCGGAGTCCCCCGTGATGACCAGGCAGCCGATATCGCCCGTGCGCGCCACGTGCGTGCCGCCGCACAGCTCCACGGAAAAGCGGTCCGCGCCCATGGTCAGGACGCGCACGCGGTCGTCGTACTTCTCCCCGAACAGGGCCATGGCACCCGCCTTCAGCGCGTCCTCCTGCGACATGACCTCGGTTGTGACGGGCGTGTTGGCGCGGATTTGGGCGTTGACCAGGGCCTCCACCTCCGCCGCTTGCTGCGGCGTGAGGGCCGCGCTGTGGGCGATGTCAAAGCGCAGGCGGTCTGCGTCCACGAGGGAGCCTTTTTGCGTCACGTGCGCGCCCACAATGCTGCGCAGCGCGGCGTGCAGCAAATGCGTGGCGGAGTGGTTGGCCCGGATTGCCGTGCGCCGGGCTGCGTCCACGGCCAGGTCCACCGCGTCCCCCACAGCAAGGGCTCCCGCGCGCACCTGCACATGGTGGGCGTGCAGGCCCGGCACGGGCTTTGTGGTGTGTGTCACCTCTGCCCGCCCGCCGGGCCAGGAGGCCTGTCCGCTGTCTCCCACCTGGCCCCCGCTCTCGGCGTAGAAGGGCGTTACGTCCGTGATCACCGCACCCGCCTCTCCTGCCTCCAAATGCTGCACCTGTGCGCCGTCGCGCAGCAGGGCCAAGACCTTCCCCTGCGCGTGCTGCGCCTCATAGCCCAGAAAGTCCGTGGGGCCGCAGCCCTCCAGGATGTCAAACCAGATCTTGTCCGTGGCGGCCTCACCGGACCCGGCCCACGCCGCGCGGGAGGCGGACTTTTGCTGCGCCATGGCCTCTTCAAAACCCGCTATGTCCACAGCGCACCCGTGGGCCCGCAGGGCGTCTTGCGTGAGGTCCAGGGGGAAGCCAAAGGTGTCGTAGAGGCGGAACGCCACCGCGCCGTCCAGAACCCCGCCGGGGCGCAGGCCGGCCGTAGCCTCTCCCAGCAACGCCAGGCCGCGCTCCAGCGTGCGGCCAAAGCGCTCCTCCTCCCCGCGAAGGGTCTCTAGAATCAAAGGCCTGGCCCGCGTCAGCTCGGGGTATGCTGCGCCCATCAGGCCCTCCAGCGTTGGGAACAGGCGGTGGAGCAGCGGCTCCTGCGCGCCCAGCATGTGCGCGTGGCGCATGGCCCGGCGCATAAACCGACGCAGCACATACCCCCGCCCCTCGTTGCCCGGCAAAACGCCGTCAGCAATGAGGAACGCACTCGTTCTTAGGTGATCCGCTATCACGCGATGGCTCGGCCCAATGGGGCCGTGCGTCTTATCCGCAACAGACCCCACTAACGTGCGCAGCAGATCGCAGTCGTAGTTGGAGTGCACGCCCTGCACCACTGCAGCAACGCGCTCCAGCCCCATGCCTGTGTCCACGCACGGACGGGGCAGATCGGTGCGCGTCCCGTCAGCGCGCTCCTCAAACTGCATAAAGACAAGATTCCAGATTTCCAGGAACCTGTCCCCATCCTCATCGGGCGAGCCCGGCGGCCCCCCGGCCAGTGCGGGGCCTTGGTCAAAAAAGATTTCGCTGCTGGGCCCGCACGGGCCCGTGTCACCCATGCGCCAGAAGTTGTCGTCCGTGGCGATGCGAATAATCCTGTCGTCGGGCAAGCCCGCGACCTTGCGCCAGAGGGCCGCAGCGTCCTCATCGCTTGCATGTACGGTGACGAGCAGCCTGTCCACCGGCAGGCCAAACTCCCGCGTCACCAGCGCCCACGCATACGCAATTGCCTCCTCTTTGAAATAGTCCCCGAAAGAGAAGTTGCCCAGCATTTCAAAAAAGGTGTGGTGCCGCGCGGTGTAGCCCACGTTGTCCAGGTCGTTGTGCTTGCCACCGGCGCGCACGCACTTTTGCGCGGACGCCGCGCGCACGTACGCCCGCGTTTCCTTGCCCGTGAAGACGTCCTTGAACGGCACCATGCCGGAGTTGGTGAACAAGAGTGTAGGGTCGTTGTGGGGCACGAGGGGGGCCGAGGGCACGACCGTGTGGCCGCGCTGCGCAAAAAAGCCCAAAAAGGCCCGGCGGATGTCGGCGGCGGTCCGTGACATGGTACAGATAATGGGCCCCAGCGCGCCCGCGCGTCAAGCTGGGGGCGTTCATCCTCTCTTAACCTCTGGCGGGGTATGCTATAAGGAGAGGGGGTGCGCGTGTGTGCGCGCGCGCCGGACGCACGATTGGGGGGTTTTGCCATGTTTATCGCCGCTTTTGCCCGTTTTGCCCGCCGCTACGCCGCCGAGACGCGGGGGGCGTTCGCCATCATGTTCGCGCTTTTGGCCCCGGTCCTCATCGGGTGCCTGGGCCTGGCGATAGACATGACCCTGGCCGTGCTGGAGAAGCAGCGCCTGCAGGCCGCGCTGGACAGCGGGGCGGTGGCGGCGGCCGTGAGCGGGGAGACGGACGCCGACATTCTGGAGGGCATCATAGAGGACTACGTAAAGGCCACCACGGGGCACGACGTGGACGGGAAGGTCACGGTCACGCCCGTGGGGCAGGAGCTCGACATAAGCCTGGGGCTGGAGGGCGTGGTGCGGCTCACCTTCCTGGCCGCGGCGGCCGAGGCGCTGGGCTGGGGGGAGCTGGAGGGGTTTGACTCCATAGACATCACGGTGGACACGGGCATCTACAACCCGCTGGAGGGGGTGGAGGTCGTGGTGGCCACGGATCTATCGGGGTCTATGCACGTCGACCTCCCCACCCTGCAGGAGGCCACCATCACCATCATTGACCGCATGGAGGGTCTGAAGGCCGCCTACCCCCGCATGTCCGTGCGCGTGGGCCTGGTGCCGTGGAATCACCAAGTCAGACTCGCTCCCTGGATCTGGGGGCAGGATATGGACGGGGATCCCTACCCCGCAGAGGACCCGCAGGTCATTGCGGACCCAGACGACCTGGTGCTTGAGTATGAATTCGCAGAACCCTCCACCGTTCCCGGCGCGCAGGAGGCCGTGGAGGCCGGCTATGACGCTATATGGGCATTTACGTTTGACGTTTTGTATTCGCGAGAGCTGGAGGCATATGACTGGGATCAATGGGATAATTACGAACAGCTTCTTAATGATTACGTGACTCCAAATGTCATACATTATGTCCCCCCGTCTGTTGCCACATGGTCTTTGGAAAAACGGCGGGAGCAATGTGTGATGTCTAAATATGCTATTCTTGTATGCGTAATACCTGAGAGGCACGCTGCATTACCAAGAGGTGCGCGCACTATATACGAATTCTCGCCATCTCGCCTTCCTGACACCCGCCTCGACGATCTGGATGCCCTGGAGTCCAACATTGTCGCGTATATGGGCGCTTCATACCAGAACTCTGGCTCTGTCTGGCCCTTATCCTCCGACTATGCCGCCCTGCGTGCCCATGTGGATACGTATAGAGGTGGGGGCGGCACCAACCCCGCCTCCGGCCTGGTGGCGGCGCATATGCTGCTCTCGCCCGAGCTCCCGTTTGGCGAGGGCGCGGCCTTTGACGCCCCCAATGTGGTCAAGCACATTGTCCTGATGACGGATGGGGTCGGTGAATATTTTGATGAAAGTGTGGCGATATGCGATTTGCTAAAAGAACAAGGTGTCACTATTTATACTGTAGGGTATAGGTTGATCGGTGGAGAAACATACAAGGGACACACAGGGTTAGAGTTTGTGGAGGCCTGCGCCAGTTCCCCCGACCACATGTACACCCCCGAGTCGGGAGATGAGCTTGTGGAAGCCTTTGGCGCCATCGCCAACGACATCGCCGAAATCCGCCTGACGCGGTAGAACCCAGCTACCCCTCCACCGCCCGTGCCCGCTCGGGGAGCATAATGGGCACGCCGTCCACGACGGGGTAGGCCAGCTTGGCCGCCCGGCTGATGAGCTCCCCCGCTGCGCGGTCGTACTCCAGGGGGCCCTTTGTGACGGGGCAGACCAAGATGTCCAGCAGCTGCGGGTCCAGGGGCGCGGGGGCGGTCATTCGGCCTTCTCCATCAGGCACTGGAGGGGCTGTTCGTTCCGCCGCGCGAAGGCCAGGACCTGCGCGACCTTGGTCTCTGCGACCTCAAAGGTGTACACCCCGCCCACGGCGACCCCGCGCTCGTGCACGCGGAGCATGGTCTGCGCCGCGCTGTCCGGGTCCTTGCCGAAAAAGCGCACCAGGACGTCCACCACAAAGTCCATGGGCGTGTAGTCGTCGTTCATCAGCAGGACGCGGTAGAGCGGCGGGCGCAGGGCCTTCGGCACGGCCAGGAGGCCGGAGTCCGCATTGGCCGGCTCGCCGTCGGCCTCCGTGAAGGCCCCGAACACGCGCAGGGGGTCAAACGAGGGGAGGTCCGCATCGTCCATAGACTCCATCATAGCACCCCACAGGGGGCGGCCTCAAGCGTTGGAATGTTTGCCAGAGCGGCGGAGATATGGCAAAATGGAAGGGTGAGCGCGGAGAACGGGAGGGTGGAACATGTCGGATGGGATACTGAATCAGAGAAATGCTCTTGCCGCCCTGAACGAAGCAGACATTCGAGAATCGATGAAACCTTTCATCGATTTGCAGTCGTTGGGCACTCCGGGGGCCATGGAGGCTGTTTGTCGCAATGCCCTACGTATAGGGTCTCCAGAGACTTACCGTGTCGCGCTGGCCAACCTGAATAAGCCCAAGGGCAAATCTGACCAGGATATCACTCGCCAACTTTTCCGGGATATGCTGGGCGAGAGGGCCGAAGAGCTTGGGGCACCTGACCCTCTAACTCTTTGGGAGAGAGAAACCGACATAGCCGAAATCCTCCGGGGCTCCGCCGCCGTAATGCGCGAGCAGGGCATCCCCATGCGGGAGGTCGCCGAGATGGTGCAGGACGAGTACATGGGCCCTCTAGACGATCTGATATACGCGGAGGACAACCCGGCCATTCGCGCGGGGTTGAAGGGTATACGGGATGAGGCCATGCTGGCCCTGGGGGAGATAGAGGCTCTGGCCGAGGCCGAGGAGGCGTGGGAGCGGGCGGAGGCAGAGCAATCGGCGGAGCGGCGGGCCACGGGCTGCGCGGACCTGCGGGAGGTTGGGGCCCAGGCCATGCGGGTGGGCGCCCTGCTTTCGTCCGAAAGGGCGGACCAGATTATCTGCGAGCCGTTTGGACGCGCGGCGAACCCCGTTGCTGTGTGCGGCGCGCTGGCGCGGGCGAACAAGGGCGATGCCGTTAGTGCCTCCACACAAGGCGGGGCGATCGTCCGGACGCCTTCGCGCGCTCCGCTGTGCGTGGGCGGGGCAGATTTCGCGGAGCGCGTAGCTACCCTTCAACCTCAAGCTCTGGGAGGGCCATGAGGGCCGCTGGCGCGGCGGGCGCGCCGGGCGTGGCCCAGGCCAGGGTGTTGAACCCGCCGTCGGTCACGGGGACCCACTGCGCGTGCGCCCGGCCCGTGGCGCGGCAGACCCAGGCCTTGGCTTTGGGTGCGGACGCGGCCTTGGCCCGCCAGACCTCCACCGCCTCGGCCTCGGCCCCAGCGGCGGCTTCCAGCCCCGCGCGCGCGGCGTAGACACGGGCGGTGGGCTCCGCCTCTGCCGCGGCGTCCAGGTGCGCACGCGCCTGCCCCCACAGCCCCGCGCGCTCCGCCCCCCCCGCGCGCAGGAGGTGGCTCTCGGCGCTATCGGGCGCGTGGGCGGCGAGCCTCTCGGCCCAGCGAACGGGGGCCCCGGCCCGGCCAGGGGGCGCTGAGGCTTCCCACAGAGGGACGAGGTCCGGGTGCGGGGCGGCGGCCCAGGCCCGCTCCACCACCCGCGCCGCCGCGCGGGGGCGTCCCTCGCGCAGGTGCTGCGCGGCCAGGGCGCACGCCGCCGGGGCGAAGGCAGGGTCCACGCCCAGGGCCCGCTTCAGCCGCGCCATGGGCTTGGCCTCCCCCTTGGCCAGCAGCAAATCCATGGCCCGCCTGTCCTCTGTGGCCTCCCTGGGGGGCAGGACCTTCCCGGCCATCGCATAGGCCTCGTCCCACGCCGCGTTGCGCAGGAGCAGGTCATACAGCAGGCGCGGGGCCCAGCCGCCCTTCTTCGGCCCCGCCTCCGCCGCCTGGCGCGCCAGGGCCAGGGCCTCGGCCTCCCGACCCTGGGAAAGGGCGTCTTGGACCAGGCCGCGCAGGCCGAAAGAGCGTCCAGGCCCCTTGTCCTCCAGCAGGGCCGTGAAGGTCGCGCGCGCCGCGTCCGCATCTCCGGACAGGCGGGCGGCCTGGGCGGAAAGGAGCAGGGCCAGGGGGTGCGACTCCGGGAGCCTCTTGGCGGCCCGGGCCGACAGGCGCTGCGCGCGCTTTGTGTCTCCGGCGGCCACGGCGGCCAGGCCCCTGGCCAGGGCGTCGTGCCCCGCGCGCTCCCTCTGCCGGCGGAGGGCCGCCGGGATGGACAGGAGCCAGAAGGTCAGGGCGTAGAGCGCGAAGAGGGCCAGGGTGAACAGGCCCACGCCAACCACGAAGGCCCACAGGGGGGCGGTGACGGACCAGTCCGCCCAGGTGAGGGTCACAGCCCCCGCGCCCGCCAGGTCCGCCGCCCAGAAGGCCAGGCGGAGCCCCAGCGCGAACGCCACCAGTATCTTTGTCCATCCCCACACGCGCCGCAACATGGCCCCATACGGGCATAGATTCCACTTCAGGGCAAGGGGACGCATTAGGGCTTTACACGGCGCGCGGGGGCGGCTATAAGCGGCGGCCTTTGTTTGTACGGAGAAGGACACGACACATGAGCGGCAAGCGCATTCGGGCCAAGCACAAAATAGACCGGCGGCTGAACTGCAACCTGTGGGGCCGGGCGAAGTCCCCCCATAACCTGCGCACCACGGGACCGGGGATGCACGGCGCGCGGCGGGCCAAGCCCACGGACTATGGCACGCAGCTTATGGCCAAGCAGAAGCTGAAGGGTTATTACGGCAACATCGGGGAGCGGCAGTTCCGCCGGTATTATGCGGAGGCCATGCGCCTGCGGGGGGACACGGGGCAGCACCTCATCGGCCTGCTGGAGCGGCGGCTGGACGCCGTGGTGTACCGCGCCCGGTTCGCCCCCACGGTGTTCTCCGCGCGGCAGCTGGTGAGCCACCGGCACGTGACCGTGAACGGGAAGATCGTCAACATCGCGTCGTATCAGCTCAAGGAGGGGGACGTTGTGGCCGTGCGCGAGGGCGGGCGGTCCATCCCCTTTGTGATACAGGCCCAGGCCGAGGCGGACCGCGCCGCGCCGGACTATATAGACGTGGACGCGGCGGCCCTGAAGGCCACCTTCCTGCGCACCCCACGGCTGGAGGACGTCCCCTACCCCACGGCCATGGAGCCGAACCTGGTGGTGGAGCTCTACAGCCGCTAATGGGCTTTTCCTGCGGCATTGTCGGTCTGCCGAACGTGGGCAAGTCTACCCTGTTCAACGCGCTGACGGCCACGGCCGCGGCGGCGGCGGAGAACTTCCCCTTTTGCACCATAGAGCCCAACGCGGGCCGCGTGCCCGTGCCGGACCCGCGCCTGGCCGAGGTCGCGCGCGTCGCGGGCTCTGCGCGGACAATGCCGGCGCAGATGGACTTCACGGACATCGCGGGCCTCGTCCGGGGTGCCTCGCGCGGGGAGGGCCTGGGCAACCAGTTCCTCGCGCACATCCGCGAGGCGGCGGCCATCCTCCACGTGGTCCGGTGCTTTTCCGGCGAAGTGACGCACGTGGAGGGCTCCGTGGACCCGGTGCGGGACGCGGAGGTCATCAACACGGAGCTGCTCCTGGCGGACATTGCCACGATCAGCCGGGCCAAGGACGGCATCGTCCGCCGCGCAAAGTCCGGTGACAAGGCCCTGAAGGCACAGCTGGACGCGCTGGAGGCCGCCGAGGCCGCCCTGGACGCCGGCACGCCCGCGCGGGCGTTGGACGGCGCGCCCACGCTGCGGGCGCTGGGCCTCATCACGGCCAAGCCCGTTTTGTATGTGTGCAACGTGGACGAGGCCAGCGCGGCCACGGGCAACGCCTGGTCGCAGGAGGTGGCGGCCATGGCCGCGCAGGAGGGGGCGCAGGCCATTGCGCTCAGCGCGGCGGCGGAGGCGGAGATCGCCCTTCTCCTGCCGGAGGAGCGTGGGGCGTTTCTGGGCGACCTGGGCCTGGCCGAGCCGGGCCTCGCCCGCGTTATCCGCGCGGGGTACGCTCTGCTGGGCCTGCAGACCTTCTTCACAGCCGGGCCGAAGGAGGCCCGCGCCTGGACGATAAGGGCCGGCGCCACTGCGCCCGAGGCCGCGGGTGCCATTCATACGGACTTCCAGCGCGGCTTCATCCGGGCCGAGGTCGTGGCGTACGCGGACTTCGTCGCCCTGGGCGGGGAGGCCGCCGCGCGCGAGGCCGGTAAGCTCCGCTCCGAAGGCGCGGCCTATGTGATGGCCGACGGGGACGTGACGCACTTTCGGTTTAACGTGTAGGGCCTACTCCGCCCGGCGCAGGGAGATGATCTGGGCCCCGCCCTCGGCGGGGGGCTGGCCCTGCCTGCTGCCCAGTCGGGGGGCCAGGGAGATGATCTGGGCCCGGGGCGCGGCTGGATGGCCCGCAGCGTTGCGGAAGTTGTGCCTCAGGGCCTCCCCGTCCGCGAGGGCCAGGGCGCCCTCAAACTTCACAAACCACAGGAAGTTCGCGTTCGCGCGGTCCCGGATCTCCGTGAACAGGGGGTCTTCCAGCAGGTCCCCGATGTGCCGGGCGAGGTAGTTCTCCCCCACGGGGCGGCGGCCCAGGGCCGCGAGCAGGTCTGGGACGGCCAGGCGCAGCCCCTGGGGCAGGTGCCCTCTGCGGGGTCGGGAGAGGACCGAGAGCATCCGGTGGATGAGGGTCCGGTCGTATGCCGCGCAGCGGGGCGAGAGGAACCAGGCTTCAAACACCGCCATGGCCGCGTCCCCGGCCCCCAGGCCCCGGAAGTCCAAGAACGCCTCGGCGGCGAAGGCCTGGCCCAGGTCTGCTAGGGACCCGCCTTCTATGTGCGCCCAGGCAGACCCCGCGCCCGTCAGGTGGAGGTCCCAGGCTACGCGGATGGCCGCCTGGGCTACGTCCGCCTGCTGCGCCCGGCCCACGAAGATGGCGGTCTCTGGCGCGAAGGCCAGGGGGCATATGAGGGCCCCCTGCCGGTCTTGCCAGTGTTGGCGCAGGGCCGCAGCGGCGGCCAGGACCAGGGGGCCCTCGGCCAGGTGCGGGTCATAGAATATGGTCCCCGCCGCGCGGTCGTACACCACGCCACGGAACTGCCCGCTTGGCCGCAGGGCCACCCCGTGCTTGGCGGCACAGGCCAGGTAGTCCGCCCCCGTCCGGCTCCGCCCCAACAGGGCGGCCAAAGTTTCCGGGCCTGTTTCCGCAGCGCCGGTCAGCCCAGCCGCGTTCTGGGCAAACAGGTCCAAGGGTCCTGGCCGGGCGGCCTGGGCATCCCGAGCCAGGCGGGCGCAGGCCCGCTGCGCCCCCGTGAGGCGCATAGAGACGCTTGCGCCCCAGTCTATGTCCTCCTCGGTCTCATCCAGGTAGACGAGAGGGTCGTGGTCCACCGCCGTGCACACCGCCGGGGGCTCCGCGCAGCCCAGGGTATAGACAATCCCCGTCTCCCCCGCTGCTTGCCCCGTGAACATCTGAGAGTTTGTCATCGCTTTGTCCTTCTCTGGTGTTTGTGCGGGGCTTGTCCTGTGGACCCCCTAAGTCTAGTATTGCCCAGAAACCTTAACGCTTTGCTAAAGGCCTATACACAAATGCCCGATCCCGAAACTCTTGCAAGGTTTACGGAAAGCTGGGTCCAGTCTGAGGGGCTTCCAATACTACGGAAAAGCTACGCAGGACTTTGGGATGACATAAAAACGTTTGGCGGGCCGCCGGAGGCCTGGTTCGCCGGTTTCCGGGCCAAGGGCAAGCAGGTTGTGACGGCGGGTGAGGTCGCCTTTGAGCGGTCCCTGCGCGCGGCCTTGGCTGTGGCCTTCCCCGGCCAGGTGGCGGTGTGGGGGGAGGAGCTGGGGGACGAGGCGGATGTGCAGGACAAGACCATCGCGGCCATAGACCCCGTGGACGGCACGGCCTCTATGCTGGCCTCTCTGGTCTGGCCGGGGGCGTATGGCTTTGGCATCAGTGTGGGGTGGATGCGCGCGGGGGCCTTCTGGGGCGGGCAGGTCTTTGTCCTGTCCGGTGCCCGCGGACAGCTGGACATAACACAGACCTGGCGCGGCTTTGCCGGGGGGCCCACCACGTGCAACGGGCAGGCGGTTGACCCCCCCGGCCCGGACGCGGGCCCGCTCTACTGCACCGCGCCGGAGGTCATGTTCACCGAGGGCGCGGACCAGCGCGCCTTCTGGGCCCTGGAGCGCGCGGCGTCGGAGGTCGTGACAGACCAGAACTGCGCGGGCATCCTGCGCGCCGCGCAGGAGGGGGCGACCGCCGCCGAGGCCGACCTGACCATCCACGACGTGGCGGCCCTCGTGCCCCTTTTGCGCGGGGCGAGTATGGTCGTGACGCGCTTTGACGGGGCCCCGCTGGAGCCCACCGGGCCGGGGGACATGTACACCCTCCACACGGCCCACGCCGCTCTCCACGCGGAGCAGCAGGCCCAGATGCGCACTGCGCGGGCGGACGGGGACCTGTATATCCCCGGCTCCTCGTCCCTCTTCCGCCGCGCCGCCGCGCCCCACGCGCGCAAGTTCGGCCCATAGCGGCAGGCGGGATGTATAAGAAGTTTAGGGATGTATAAGGCCGTATAAAGAGATCTTGCTATACGGCCCTAAACTTCTTATACTTCCCCCGTGGACCCCGTGCGCAACCCCTTTTCCCCAGACGCAGGCCGCCCCCCGCCGGAGCTGGCCGGGCGCGACGCGCTTTTGGAGGACGCCTCCGTGGCGCTTCAGCGCACGGCACAGGGCCGGGCCGGGCGCTCTCACATTCTTTATGGCCTGCGGGGTACGGGCAAGACGGTCCTCCTCAACACCATCCGCAAGGAGGCCCATGCGCATGACTATCTTACAACCTTCATAGAGGCCCCGGAGGGCAAGGGCCTCCTTACGCTTTTATACCCTGAAATACGCGAGGTGTTGCGCCAGTTCTCCCTATACGAGAACGCCAAGGCGCACGCCCACGCGGCGGCGCGGGCGCTGGCCTCTATGGTGAAGGCCTGGAAGGTGTCCGTGGGGGATGTCACCCTGTCCGTAGAGCCGGAAACTGGTGTTGCGGATAGCGGGAGCCTGGAGCGCGACCTGTCGGCCCTTTTCCTGCGGGTGGGGCAGGCCGCCCAGGCGGCGGGCCGCGCCTGGGCCCTGTTCATAGACGAGGTGCAGTACCTATCCAAGGAAGACCTAGGTGCCCTCATCGTGGCGGTCCACAGGGCAAACCAGGAAGATCTCCCCATCATCTTTTTTGGTGCGGGCTTGCCACAGGTGGCCGGGATCATGGGCAACACAAAGTCCTATGCAGAGCGCCTGTTCCTGTTCGTCCAGGTGGACCACCTGGACAAGGCCGCGGCGTTTGACGCCATCCGCCTGCCCGTGGAAAAGGAGGGGGAGAGCATCACAGACGCGGGGCTGGAGGCCATCTTTGCCCACACGCAGGGCTACCCCTATTTTCTGCAGGAGTGGGGATTCCACGCTTGGAAGGTCGCCCAGGCCAGCCCCATAGACGTACCAGACATAGACGCGGCCACGCAGGCCGCTATTCACAGGCTGGACGAAAGCTTTTTTAGGGTGCGCCTGGACAGGTTGACGCTAACAGAGAAAGCCTATGTTCAGGCTATGGCGGGCCTGCCTGAGGGGCCGCCGTATCGTTCTAAGGATGTGGCCGCCGCACTGGGTAAGACGGTAAACCAGATCAGCTCCGCCAGAGACGGAATCATCAAAAAGGGGATGGCCTATAGCCCCGCGCACGGGGACATCGCCTTCACCGTGCCCATGTTCGCGGCGTATCTGACGAGGGCCACGGGGCAGGACACGGGGGAGCCGAGGCTGCTCTAGGCACCCTATGGTGTCTGGCGCGGGGGTGGGCTATAACCCCTGCCATGACTCCGTCGGCCCACGCTCTGCGCACCGCGCACGCCACAAAAAAACAGTTCCTGAAAGACGCGGTGCTCACGCCCCCGGCGAGCCACCGGCGCGGGGTGCTCAACCGCCTGTTCACCCTCATGTTCGGGGGCTTTGTTTACCCCCAGATCTGGGAGGACCCAGAGGTGGACATCGCCGCCCTGGGCCTTACCCCCGGCCAGAGCCGCATCCTGACCATCGCCTCGGGCGGGTGCAATGTGCTGAACTACCTCACGGAGGGGCCCGCGCGGGTGGACGCGGTGGACCTGAACCCCGCGCACGTGGCGCTCACGCGCCTGAAGATCGCCGCGCTGCGGCACCTGCCGGACTATGAGTCCTTCTTCCTGTTCTTCGGCTGCGCGGACGACAAGGCGAACATCGAGGCCTACACCCGGCACATCGCCCCGCACCTGGACCCCACCACGCGGGCGTACTGGGAGGCGCGGGAGTTGCCCTGGGGCCTGCGGCGCATCACCTATTTCCAGCGAAACCTCTACCGCTTTGGCCTCCTGGGCCGGTTTATCGGCCTGATTCACCTCCTGGCCAAAATGTACGGCAAGGACCCCAGGGAGATTTTGGCCGCGCAGAGCGTGGCCGCGCAGAAGGAGATTTTTGACCGGACCCTCGGGCCCTTGTTTGGCAAGGGGTTTGTGCGGTTTTTGTGCTCCCTGCCCATATCCCTGTACGGCCTGGGCATCCCCCCGGCGCAGTTTGACGCGCTGCGCGCCGCCGGGGACGGGGACATGGCCAAGGTCTTGAAGGAGCGCCTGGAGCGCCTGGCCTGCGCGTACCCGATTGCGGACAACTATTTCGCGTGGCAGGCCTTTGGCCGCCGCTATGACCGGGCGCAGCGGGTGGCCGTGCCGCGCTACCTGACGCCCCAGGGGTATGAAAAGGCCCGCGCGGCGGCGGACCGGGTGGACGTGCACCACGCAACGCTGAACACCTTCCTGGAGGCGCAGGAGCCCCAGTCTCTGGACGCTTATGTCTTCCTGGACGCGCAGGACTGGATGAACGCGGCGCAGCTCACGGCCCTGTGGGCGGAGGTCGGGCGGACCGCCGCGCCGGGGGCCAGGGTCGTCTTCCGCACGGCTGGGGCGGACAGCCCGCTGGAGGGCGCGCTGCCGGCAGACATGCGCGCCGGCTGGGCGTATGATGAGGCCGCGTGCCGAGCCCTGGCCGCGCGCGACCGCTCGTCCATCTACGGCGGGTTCCATGTGTACGCACTAAAGGGGTAGAGCCGGAAAGGAGTAGAGCCGGATTTTTTTTGAGGACGCAATGGCCACAGGAAAAGTGTTTATCAAGTTTATCGAGAAACACCCGATCCTCTTCATCCTTTTTGTGCCTCTCAGTTTTCTGACCCCCATACTTGGCGCGCTTATGGGCGCGATCACAGGCTGGTTTGTCGGACTCTTTTTCGGAGACACAATCCTAGGGTTCCTTGCACAAATTGGCATACAAGATGTTGAGATGTGGCAATTTGGGTGCTTCCTAGGGTTTATAGGGGGGTTCTTCAAACCAAGGTTTGACCCCTCCTAAGACACAAGAATCGTCATTGCGAGGGGGCGTAAGCCGACGAAGCACTCCGGCGCTTTCGGGGCCTTGCCCTGGATTGCCGCGTGCCCGTCCACCAGCGCCCCGAGAAAGCTAGTAACCGTAGCCAGTTAGGCCACTGAGAGGCAGACCTGGCGTGCTTTTCTGGCCAGAAACAAGCTCTGCTCGTCTTGCACAGTACACCCTGGAGGATGCGCTGGAGGCGGGCCTGCTGCTCACGGGGAGCGAGGTGAAGAGCCTAGGCGAACCTGGCGGAGGCGCACGTGGCCCCGAAGGGGGGGGCCCTGTGGCTGCTGAACGCGCACATCGCGGAGTACGCGCAGGCCGGGGCGCACCTGCAGCACGCGCCGCGCCGTGCGCGCAAGCTGCTGCTCAAGCAGCGGGAGATAAACCGCCTGTCCGGGGCCGTGGCGCGGGCGGGCTCCACGACAAGCGCCAGAGCGCAAAGGCCCGGCCGCTCCAAGGCCCGCCTCCTGCGTGAGAAGGGGTAGGGCCGCGCAGTTTATCGGGGCGGAACAGCGCTCTGTCCTGCGCAAGGCCCCGGAGAGAGCGAGGACGAAGCGGCGCAGGCCGCCAGAGCTATGCCTTATGACCTTCTTGCATCGTTATCACAATATTTTCTGGGCACGCCAGACTTGCCCCGAAAACAAAGCGCGTCCCCCCCCTTGTTGTCACGGATAGAGGTGGGCGGAAGAGACCGCGCTCGCTCTCTTTGTTGAGAGATTCGGCCTCTACACGGCCAACCCCCTCCGTCGTTATGAGATCAAGGCGACAGTCTTTTGGAAAGTTACAAACCTCTCTTCTTGGCGGGTTGTTCATCTTGTTCGTTTCCGGTATTGGCGGCGCATCGAGCATTGTGATTCTCATGCCATATACGCAGTCGGATATCTCCTCGCAGCACATTTCGATCCAGTGGCCGCCGGCAAAGACCCAGAGTCCAGAAACAAGGTACCCTTCACCATGGGGGGAGCACTGTATCGTGCCACCCTGAGTCACAACCGGTCCCCATGTTTTCTTGAGAACATCGACAATCTTGGGCATGCCTCTACTCCCACTCCAGGGCGCCGCGGGCCCACTCGTACGCGAAGCCGATGGTCAGGACGGCCAGGAACACCGCCATAGACCAGAAGCCAAACGCGCCGATGTCGCGCAGGGCCACGGCCCAGGGGAAGAGGAACGCGATCTCCAGGTCAAAGAGGATGAACAAGAGCGTCACCAAGTAAAAGCGGACGTCAAACCGGCCCCGCGTGCCCTCAAAGGCGGGGAAGCCGCACTCGTACGCAGAGGTCTTGGCCGGGTCTGGCCTGTGGGGGGCGAGCACGAGGGAGAAGCCGATCATCCACACGGCCATGCCCCCCGCGATGAGGAGGAGGATGAGGACGGGTAGGTATGTCGCCAGGAGCGCGGGGTCGGCCATGGTGGGGGCCTATTTCTTGTGCGGGGGCATTTTCTTTTCTTCAAACAGGACGTGCGCCCCGCGCCGGCCGGTGGTCGGGTGCGTGGCCCAGGGGTCAAACTTGCGCAGCTTCAGCTTATACTCCGCGCGCGTGGAGCGTTTGGCGTAGTACCGGTAGCCGGTGCCCGCGCTGCTCTCCAGCCGTACCTTTACAGCGCCGCCCTTTTTGGCCATGGCCCGTGTCCCTTCCTTTGGTGCCCCTTGCGAGGGGGCCCTTATGCCCCGCTGTGCGCGGCCTGTCAAGGGGTGCGCGGTGCGCGCCTTAGAGCGCGCGCGGAGGCCCGAGGGCAGCAACCCACGCGTGCAACCCCCGGATGGGGGGGAGTAGAGGACACCCCTCCCCCCGCGTGGACCAGTTCCTCACGACGGGGCCGACGATGTGACGGCGCAGTGTGTGATTACTTAATATCCCGGGCAACGGATTGGAGTCCCTTTTTCCTTGAGACCATCAGCAACACCGAGTGAAAACGATTCTTGTTCATTAAATTCTCTCTTCCCACTGTCCTTAAGGGCACAGACCGCTTTTTCAAAATCTGAACGAGCCCAAGATTCCGGAGTCCCCGCAAGCTGTCTGCCAAAGTCTTCTCCAGCAGTTGATGGTTCTGTTAATACAACATAAGATCCCATAACACACACCCTTTCTTTTTGTTGTTATCAGGGCCCTCACACCAAAGGCCCATAGGTTTAGGGTGCCATGAGAGAGAGAGATGTCAAATTTTTTTCGTAAGGCATTCTAAACGCATGCGGTCCATCGCGCCGGGCACCTTGAGTGCGGGTGGGCTTTGGCGTACACTGGGGATCTTATGTGTCCCTCCCCCCGCGACGCGTCAGACCCGCAGCTGCAAGAGGCCATGGACGCGGCCCGCGCGGCGGTGGACGCGACCATGGACCGCCTCCTGCCCCCTGCGAACGGCGGCATGGCGGAGGACAAGCTCTGCGCCGCCATGCGCCACGGGGTCCTGGCGGGGGGCAAGCGCCTGCGGGCCTTCCTGACGCTGGAGTGCGCGCACCTGTTCGGCGTGGATGCGTCCCGCGCGCGCCGGGCGGCGGCGGCGGTGGAGTTTGTGCACTGCTACGCCCTCATCCACGACGACCTGCCCGCGATGGACGACTCCGCCCTCCGGCGGGGGCAGCCCGCGGTCCACCGCGCGTTCGGGGAGGCGACGGCCATCCTGGCGGGGGACGCGCTGCTGACTCTGGCGTTTGAGGTCATCGCGGACCCGGACACGCACGAGGACCCGCGCGTGCGCTGCGCCCTGGTGACGGCCCTGGCGCAGGCCGCGGGCGCTCACGGGATGGTCGGCGGGCAAATGCTGGACCTCCTGGGCGAGCATACGGCGTTTGACCTGGGCACCATCAGCCGGATGCAGCGGATGAAGACGGGCAAGCTTATGGCCTTCGCGTGCGAGGCGGGGGCGATCCTGGGCCGGGCCTCGCTCCCCCACCGGCGGGCCCTGGCGCACTACGCCTTTGACCTGGGCCTGGCGTTCCAGGTGACGGACGACATCCTGGACGTGGAGGCGAACGAGGAGGAGGCGGGCAAGCCCGTGGGCGCGGACGCGGCGGCGGGGAAGGCGACCTTTGTGTCCGCCCTGGGGCAGGCGCAGGCGCGGGAGCGGGCGGAGATGCTGGCGGAGCAGGCCACGACGCACCTGCACATCTTTGGCAGCCGGGCCGAGGCGCTGGAGCGCCTGGCGCGGTATGTCCTGGAGCGCCGGGCGTAGCGCGCGCGGGGCCAGACCCGCAGACACAGACCACGCCGCCACCTAACACGTGTGCGCAAAAGGGGCGTGGGCCCGCTATACCCGCAGCACGTGGACAATCGTCTGGGGCCGGACCTTCATGGCGCGGCGGAAGAAGGCCTTGGCCGCGCGGGCGACGGCGTCCTCCACCTTTTCGTCGTCCGCCCGCGCGCGGTCCGACAGGCCCGCGACCTCGGCCTCCACCGCGTCGTACAGATCGTCCAGAATGTCCGCGTCCCCCTCCAGCCGGTCGTCCAGCAGGCCTATGGTGTCCACGCGCGGCTCGCCCAGCAGGGCCCCCGCGCGGTCCAGAACGAGGCTGATGTGCACCACGCCCTCCGCCGCCGCGCGCCGCCGCTCCCCTATGGCCGCGTGCTCGGCGTCTATAATGCGCCCCCCGACCTCCACGGCCAGAAGGCCCGTGGGCACCTCCCCCACCACGCCCGGCGCGTCGCCGTCCAGGCGGATGACCGCGCCGTTTGCGGGCACGATGACCTTTGGTCCCTTCTTGCGCGCGCGGGCGAGGGCGGCCTGCGCCTCCAGCATGGCGGGCTCCCCGTGCACGGGGACCACGATGGCGGGGCGGAGAAGGTCGTACATGCGGGCGATGTCCCCCTGGCGCGGGTGGCCGGAGACGTGGATGACCCCTTCCGCCTCCGCCGGGGTGACGACGGCCACGCCCCGCTGGGCCAGCAAGTTCTGCACGCGCAAGATGGCCTTCTCGTTGCCCGGTATCATGCGCGAGGAGTAGATGACGGTGTCCCCGCCCTCCAGCCGCACGCCTGCGAAGTTCCCGCCTGCTATGCGGGTCAGGGCCGCGCGCTCCTCACCCTGGGAGCCGGTGACGAGGAGGACGATTTTGTCCCGCGCCGTGCGCTCCAGGTCGTCCTCGGCCAGGAATGCGGGCACCCCGTCCATGTACCCCAGCTTCTCCGCCGCGGCGATCATCTTGTGGAAACTGCGCCCCACGACGCAGACCTTGCGCCCGCAGGCGTGGGCGGCGCGGGCGACGTTCACCACCCGGCCGATGTTGGAGGAAAAGCCCGTGACGGCGATGCGGTGCTTGCATTTCTTGAACGCGGCCAGCAGGCCTTCGTACACCTCCGCCTCTGAGGGCGTCGTGCCCTCCACCTGGGCGTTGGTGGAGTCCCCGATGTATGCCAAGACACCCTCATCCCCCGCGCGCTTGAGCATCCCCTCGTCCGTGGTCCAGCCCACGGGCGGCGTCGGGTCCAGGTTCCAGTCGGCGGAGTGGTACACGCGCCCGCGGGGCGTGTCTATGATGAGGCCCACGGCCTCCGGTATGGAGTGCGCGACGGGGACGCAGGTCGCCGCGAAGGGCCCCAGGGCCGAGGTGGAGCCCGGCCTGACGATGGTCACGGGCGCCCCGCGCACGCCCCGGTCGCGGAACTTGTTGTACAGTATGGCCTCCGTGAAGGCGGTGCAGTAGATCGGCGGCCGTCCCAGACGCTCCCACAGGTACGCGGTCGCGCCCACGTGGTCCTCGTGCGCGTGGGTGACGATGAGGGCCTCAAGGCGGCCCGGGTTGCGCTCAATATAGGTCGGGTCGGGGAGGAGGATGTCCACCCCCGGCTGCGTGTCGTCCGCAAAGCCAATGCCGCAGTCGGCCAGGAGCCAGCGCCCGTCGCACATGTAGAGGTTGAGGTTCACCCCGAACTGCTCCGACCCCCCCAGGGGGCAGAAGTGCAGGCCTTCGTCGTACGGGGTTGGGGTGGGTGCGGTTTTGGGGCCCGCGGCGCCCTTGCGTGTTTTTGCCATAGGGGGGGTGTGTAGCCCACCGCCGCCCGGAAGTCCAGGGACTCTTTACCTGCCTCATACAAAGGGCGTATCCTGGAAGGACCATGGCACCCGAGGAGCCCTTTGACCCCTGCGCCTTCCGCCTCCATCTCGACCAAGACCAGAATCTCCAAGACCGGTCCGGGAAGTGGGTCACATATTCAGGTGCCTTGGCAATAAGAGACGCGCCCTGGTTTGCAATTGATATGCAGCACATTGGGATGCTGGACGTAGAATTCATTGCAAGAGAAATTATAACAATAAATATATTCGAACAACAACGGATGGGTATTAATGTAGAAAATAATTTTTCATACCCCACGACAACTCTCTGTCTTTTGAAGTTGTGGATATTTGGATTATATGAATTATTAAGGAGTTTTAGGGAACATATCTCAAAAGAAAAGAAAAAAGATTTCATATATCCTTATGAAAAATTAGAAAATGTTTTTTCTATACTAGAAATTATAAGGATGCCACTTGCAAAGTACCAATTAAATAAAGAGAGAGATTCTATATTCTGGGAACCTCCTCATTTTGACCCTTATAACAAGAGAATAGGGTGGGAAATTCCATTATATAAGAAGCAACAAAGGCGATTCATATCAAGAAGAGAAATATCGGACCTATTGCTTGATTCTCTTTCTAAGATACATGAGAAAAAATCTCAAAATGGCCAAAATTGACATAGACCCCATAAGTGTTTCTCTAGGGGGCAGGGTTTACGCGAAATTCTCTGTGCGCACAAGGGACTATCTGTGTTTCTCGTAGCAGTCAGAACCTTTTGCAATCATGCAACAAATGTAGCTCCAATCGCTGTTATTAGAAAGGTTTTTCTCGCTCGCATATCCCCAGGCCATATTTCCGCAAGATTCTAACCCTTTGGTTTCTCCGATGTAATACTCATTGCCATTCGGAAAATAGAAATAAACATTATATTCCGCTTGCTCGATCTGATCGCATGTAAAGTCAGAATATTCTTGACATTCATCTTTGCAAGACGCAAGGAATAGACAAGACACAAAAATCAAAAAAATCACATATGAACGCATGAACACGGTCTATAAATCCTTTTTATTTTCATGTAATGGATAATAATTCAATATAAAAAATGAAATTTTAGAACCTGCCAAGCCCTTGCGTGTTTTTGCTATAGGGGGCGGTGTATAGAGCACCTGGGGCGGGGAGTCTACCCTTTATATCTCTTGAGGATATCGCGCTTCGCCCGCTCATACTCCTTGTCGGAGATAAGGCCCTGGTCCCGCGCGGTCTTTAGGTCCGTCAACTCCTGCCCCATGGTGGCCGAGCTCTGTGACACCTGGGTCTTTGCGCCCCCGCCGCCGCAGCCCGCCAGGGGCAGGGCCAGGGACAAGGACAGGGCAATCGCGGCCAGGGGGAGCAGCAGGGCAAAGCGGGTCATGGGCGGGGCCTCCGTGAATGAGCCAGGGGGGCCAGTGTAGGCCCCCGTGCGGGGGATGTCCATGGCCCGCCGAGATCTAATGCTCATCATACCCCAAACGCAAATGTGAACGGAGGGCCTGGCGCAGACCGCATGATGGTGGTATTGCATTCACACGGCGAGCCACATTATTAGGTCATTTTATAAACCCCACAATGGTCCTGGATCTTTCGGCGCTTCAGAGGGGCATTTACTGATGCAAATATTACGGAAATTATTTAATATTCCAAAGGGCTTCTTCAAGGAATCTCCCAGCCTACGTTCAGAAATTGAAAATATAAAGTCATATATTATTGATCCAAATCGACCTTTATCTATAAAGACAGGAGAAAAGTTCTATCTACCTAATAGGCTAGAGGACTTCATCCAGAGTCAAATAGCCACAAGTCGTGACTTTTATGAAAAAAAAAGAATTTTGAAATTTGGTCAATATATAAAAGAAAGAAGCTGTATAATTGATGTAGGCGCAAACATAGGAAATCATAGCATATATTGGGCAATCCATAAAAAAGCCAAACGTATTTATGCCTTCGAACCCATAAAAGAAAACTTTTCTTTACTTGAAAAAAATATAAAATTAAACAATTTATCGGGCATAGTCTCATGCTTTAATTGTGGATTGGGCCGTTCCAAAGGGAAGGCTGAAACTGATTATTTCAATCCTTGCAACAGGGGCGCAACATCTTTGATTGAATCGGACAAAGGCGATATAGATCTTGCGTCTTTGGACATTATCTTAAAAGACATAAAACCAGATTGCGTTAATTTTATTAAAATAGATGTAGAGGGCTTTGAAGAAAATGTTCTCATTGGAGCACAAGAAACAATTCAAAAATTTTTTCCTGTACTGTGGATTGAAACGTTTGCAAATAACAGAGAGCGCGTTTTTCGCCTTCTAGATCAAATGGGATACACAATAGAAAGAAAATCTGGAAAAAATAATTACCTGTTTCTGCCTAGAAAATAGACTCAATAATCGAGTGTTGCGTTGGGAGGGAACACGAAGGAATACATGCTCTATGTGCGGGATGCTATAGGGCCAGGGCCAGCGCGGCCAGGGGGAGCAAAAGGGCAAAGCGCGTCATGGGCGGGGCCTTCCGTGAATGAGCCAGGGGGGCCAGTCTAGGCCACTGCGCGGGGGATGTCCAGGGGCCGAAGGCTCTAATGCCCTGCGTTGTCCTCGGCAATGTGCGGGGCCAGGGAGCGCCAGCCGGGGTGGTAGTAGAGGGTCAGGGCCATCTTCAAAAATCCACTTTGCGTTGTCCGACGGACACGCCGGCCTCCTCCAGGCACCAGGCCAGGATGGCCTTTTGCACGTGCGCGCGGTTCTCGGCCTCGTCATAAATCGCGCTGGCGGGGGACTTGGCGACCTCCTCGGACACCTCCTCCCACTCATGCATGGGCAGGCAGTGCGTGAACATGGCCCCCGGCGCGGCGCGGGCCATCAGGGCGGCGTTGACCTGGAAGGGCCAGAACTTGGCGATGTCCTTGCCCTCCTGCCCCATGGAGACCCAGGTGTCCGTCACCAGGACGTCCGCCCCGGCGGCGGCCTCGCCCGCATCCGCTGTCACCCGCGCGCCAGGGGGCACGCGGGCGTGCAGGTCCTCGGGCAGGGCCAGGACCAGGTCATAGCCAAACAGGGGCGCGGCCTCCACGTATGTGCTGGCGACGTTGTTGAAGTCCCCAAACCACGCGACCTTCAGCCCCTCCACGCGCCCGCAGCGCTCCTCCATGGTCATCACGGACGCCATAATTTGGCACGGGTGGGAGCGGTCCGTCATGGCGTTGATGACCGGGACGGAGGCGTGGCGGGCCAGTTCGGACAGCGCGGCGTGGTCGCTCATCCGCACCATCACCGCGTCTACATAGCGGCTCAGCACCTGCGCCGTGGCCTCCAGGCTCTCCGCCCCGCCCAGCTGGCTTTCCTCTTTGCTCAGGGCGATCGTGTGCCCGCCCAGCTGCTTCATCGCCACCTCAAACGACACGCGCGTGCGGGTGGAGCGCTTGTCAAACAGCATGGCCAGCGTGAGGCCGCTGAGCAGCTGCGGCGGGGAGAACTTCAGGCGCTTTAAGTCCCGCGCGCGGCGGACAATGCCGCGCAGAACGCCCGGGTCCACATCGGGCAGGTTGATAAAGTGGCGGGGGGGCTTGGGTGCGTGCGTCATCTGCGGAGCATAACGCGCGGCGGGCGCAAGATAAAGGGTGCACACCACAACCTATTGTGGTAGCATGCGCCCCATGCTGTGGTGGGGCACCAAAAAGCCTAAGGCGAAGTCTAAGGCACCGAAAGACAAGAGCGCGGCCCTGCGCGCCCAGGCCCTGGCGAACGCGCGCGCAGCGCGGGAGGCGATAGGGCAGGACACGCTGGACCGCGTCGCCGAGGCCATGGCGCGGCGGCAGCGGGGGGAGCACGAGACAGCCGCGACGCGGCAGGCGCGGGCGCGGATCGCGGACGCAGAGGCCGAGCGCGTGGTCCAGGGCTTGCTGGACATGATCAAGAGGCAAGACTGATTTTGCGCTCCGCCCGCGGGGTGTGTTAGGGTAAGAGGCTTTTTGCAGCAAAAAGGGAGACACAGCACCATGGTGACCATATCCGGAGGCATGCGAGAGCACGCGGACGTCGTGAGTGCCCTCAAGGGCCTGACAGACCGGGACTTCCGCTTTTTCGGCGTGGGGCAACTGGCCTACATCCGCCCCGTGCGGATCGAGGGCGAGGTCCGCTATGCCGTCTGCGGCGCGGACGGCACGCCCCTGACGGTCGTGAGCAGCGCGACGGAGGCGCAGGATATCCTGGCCCGCAACGCCATGGGCAGCGGGAGCGGGATGGTGCACTAGCGCCCTTTACGCTGGGGCGCGGGTGTGCAACTGTGCGCCCACCAACCCAGCAAGCAGAAAGGCCCACGCCCATGAACAAGATTCTCCTCCTCTTCCTGGCCATAGTGGCCCTGTCCGCCGCCGCCCTCTTCCTGGTGGGCCCCGGCGACAACGGCCCGACGGAAGCCCTGGAGGTTCCGCCCATGCCGGTGGAGCGCGCGGCCCCTGCGGGCATGGTGGCGGCCCCCGCGCCGGAAGAGGCCCCTGCAGAGCAATGACCGCGGGCTCCCCCGGACGCGCGCCCCTCATAGCGCTCTACCCGGGGACCTTTGACCCCACGACACTTGGCCACATGCACCTGATCCGCCGCGCAAGCCGCGTGGCGGACCGCCTTGTCATATCTGTCTTCGCCGGTTCGCGCAAAAAGCCCCTCTTCTCCCTTGAGGAGAGGGTGGCCATGGTCAGGGCAGACATCGCGCTGGTGGAGAACATGGGCTGCCCCATTGAGGTCACCGGCTTCTCGGGCCTCCTCGTCCGCCACGCGCGGGAGGTCGGGGCCTCGTGCGTCGTCCGGGGCCTGCGTGCCGTGTCGGATTTTGAGTATGAGTTCAAGATGACGGGGATGAACGCCCGCCTGGACCCGGGCATAGAGACCCTCTTCCTGGCCGCCCCCGCGCGGTGGCAGTTTGTCTCCTCCACCTTCGTGCGCGAGATCGCCTCCCTGGGCGGAGACGTCTCCCGCTTCGTCACCAGGGCCACGGCCCAGCGCCTGGCCGAAAAGTTCCGGGTGTAGAGCCCCGCCGCGCCCCTTTTCTTGACATACACGCAAAATCCCCGTACGCTGAAAGGGTACGCGTGGTGACAGGGCCAGCCTTATAAAGGCCCAGCGCAGCGCGGGCGGTGATAGTGTGTTCTTTAACCTTAGAGAAAGGGTGTGGTTATGGCGGGTCATTTTCCTGAGATACAAACGGCTGAGCATGCCACTGCGCTTATGAAAAATATTATGGAAATGCTTGAGAAAGACCAGCGTCTTTCTATAGATCCATTGTACACTGATGTTACAGCCGCCCTGCTATCCGCGCAAGGCATTGACCCATTCAAACTTGATAATGAATTATATGCGCAGAGAGCAGAAGAATATCTATCAAATTTAGCAAAAAGAGCACAAGCGCAACAAGAAGATAAAGAAGAGATTTTTCCTGAAATGGACCCTGAAAAATTTAGGGGCTTCTTTTTCTTTTATGACAGTGACTACAATCCCATTGGAAGTGCCGAGCAAGCTGAGGCGCTTGCTGCCACTGCACTCCAAAACTTGCAAGCGGCAAACAACGATCCAGATGATGCACCTGCCATCGCAAAAGCCGCTCAATTGTTCAATGATATCAAAGCGGCCGCCGAAGATTGTGGTTTTGATATTCCCAGCGTATACAGTTTAGACATCGGCGAGGGGTCTCCCGATGTGGCCCGTCTGGAGGAGGCGGAGGGTTATCGTGGATACAGAGACTGGAAGAAACAGCGGAGATCTCCCGATCCAGAATCACAGCCGCTGGGCGCGGCGGATGTTCTCTCCACAGAGGCAGGCCTGGCCACCGCGGGCCTGGTAGACACCTGGCACGTGACGATGGCAGGGGGGGGCAAAGTGGACTACTCTGCGCCGCCCCTGACAGGCATCGACCTCAACGGCATGACGCCGAAGGCGCCGGTGGTCTAGACACCCCCGGCCCGGCGGGGCATAGTGCGTGCCATGTTTGACCTTACGGGCCGCACGGCCCTCATCACCGGCGCGGGCTCTGGCATCGGCGCGGCCATCGCCACGGCCCTGCACGGCGCGGGGGCGGCGGTGGTTTTGTCTGGGCGCAACGCGGCGAATCTGGACGCCGTGGCATCCGGCCTTGCGCGCGCGCGGACCACCACTGCGGACCTGGCCCAGCCGGGGGCGGCGGACGCCCTGATGACCCAGGCGGGGCGCGTGGACATTTTGGTGAACAACGCGGGCCTCACCCGCGACGGCCTGGCCGTCCGCATGGGGGACGACGCGTGGGCGGAGGTCCTGGCCGTGGACCTGACCGCGCCCTTTGCCCTGGCGCGCGCGGCGGCGCGGGGGATGATGAAGGCCCGCTGGGGGCGGATTATCAACATAACGTCTGTGGTTGCGAAGACCGGCAACGCCGGGCAGGCGAACTACTGCGCGGCGAAGGCCGGTGTGGAGGGCTGGTCCCGCGCGCTGGCGGCGGAGCTGGCCCCACGGGGCGTGACGGTCAACTGTATCGCGCCAGGCTTTATCGTCACTGCGATGACGGAGGCGCTGGGCGAGGGGCAGCGCGAGGCCCTGGCGGCGCGGATACCGGCTGGGCGCCTGGGCGCGCCGGAGGACATAGCGGGGGCGGCGGTGTTCCTGGCGTCCGATGCGGCGTCCTACATCACTGGCCACACCCTGCACGTAAACGGCGGCATGGCCATGGGCTAACAGGCGTGCGGGGGAGGGCAGAGCCGCGCAGGCCGTGGGCGCCAGGTTTATCCGCGTGCGGCCCGGTAAACCAGGTGGGTGCCATATCACCGACCCCTGCCGTGCCCTTTGGACGGGGCGGGCGCGAGTTCGGCGAGGGACAGCTCCCTCTCACGCGTGTATCGGCCCCCGGGATAAATGGCGCTTTCGCTCCACGCACCCCGCAGCTCTATCCCCAGCATAGGCCACTTTGCCTTCCGCCGCAAGTTTGGCCCGAGCCTTTCGCCGGGGGCCCTTTTGCCATACCCTAAGGCGCATGAACGCCCAGGCCGCCATTGCGGGAGAGCTCCCTACGGAGGCTGTGCCCCTTGTGACCCTTATGCGGTCTTACCAGCCCACGGCGGACCCAGCGCCCGTGGAGCGGGCCTGCGTGGCCGCGCGCGCGTGGCACGAGGGGCAGACCCGCGCCTCTGGCGAGCCGTACTACACCCACCCTATCGCCGTGGCCACCATCCTGGCGGGCATGCGCATGGACCAGGGCTCCATCATCACGGCGGTGCTGCACGATGTCTTGGAAGACACGCCCGCGACCTATGAGGACCTGAAAAAGGCGTTCGGGAAGGAGGTCGCAGACCTGGTCAACGGGGTGAGCAAGCTGACCCAGATCGAGAGCCGCACGGCGGAGGGGCGGCAGGCGGAGAACTTTCGCAAGCTCCTCTTGGCCATGAGCGAGGACATACGGGTTCTGCTCGTGAAGCTGGCCGACCGGCTACACAACATGCGCACTCTGGCGGCGTTCGCGAAGCCGGAGAAGCGGCGGCGCATCGCGGCGGAGACCCTGGAGATCTACGTTCCCTTGGCTGAGCGCATAGGCATCCACCAGGTGAAAACGGAGCTGGAGGACCTGGCCTTTGCGGAGCTGAACCCCGAGGCGCGCGAGAGTATCGCCCGCCGCCTGGCCTTTTTGCGGCAAGAGGGCACGGTGGTTGTGGGGCACATCATAGAGCACATCCGGGCCCTTCTGGCTGAGCACGGGATCAAGGCCGAGGTTATGGGGCGGGAGAAGTCGGGCTATTCAATATGGAAAAAGATGCAGCGCAAGAACGTGTCCTTTGAGCAGCTCTCGGACATCATGGCCTTCCGCGTTATCGTGGCGGATGTCCCCACGTGTTATAACGTCCTGGGCCTTATTCACGGGCGCTATCACTCCGTCCCCGGGCGCTTTAAGGACTATATCTCCACGCCAAAGCCCAACGGCTACCGCTCTATCCACACCACGGTCATGGGCCCCGCCAAGCAGCGGGTGGAAATACAGATTCGCACGCCTGCTATGCACCGGGAGGCAGAGCTGGGCGTGGCCGCGCACTGGGCGTACAAAGATGGGGCGACGCCCTCTACGCAGGACGCGAAAAAGTACCGCTGGCTGCGGGAGCTTCTGGAGATATTGGAGCAGGAGCAGCGGCCGGAGGACTTCCTGGAGAACACAAAGCTGGAGCTGTTCCAGGACCAGGTCTTTGCCTTCACGCCCAGGGGGGACCTGATAGAACTGCCCAGCGGGGCCACGCCCATAGACTTTGCCTACGCCATACACTCAGACATCGGCAACCGCTGCGTGGGCGCGCGCATCAACGGCCGCATCGCCCCGCTCAACACGACCCTGTCCAACGGGGACCAGGTGGACATCGTCACGGCCAAGGTCGGCGCGCCCTCTCCCAACTGGGAGCGATTTGTGGTGACGGGCAAGGCCCGCAGCCACATCCGGCGCTACATCCGGTCGCAGCAGCGGGGTGAGTACATAGCCCTGGGCCGGGCCATGCTGCAAAAGGTCTTTCGCGCGGAGGGGTATGACTTTACGGAAAAGGCCGTGGTGGGGGTGGTTGCGCACTTCAAGGCGGAGGAGGTGGAGGACATCTACGCCCGCGTGGGGGCTGGGCTCCTCATGGCGCGCGAGGTGTTCCGGGCCATTTTCCCCGCGCACGCGTTTAAGGTCCCCATAAAGCCCGCTGGGGGTGTGCCCGCGGATGCGGTCTTGGTGCGCCCCACATCCCCCACGGACAGGCCCGTGCCCATCAAGGGTCTCATCCCGGGTATGGCCGTGCACTTTGCCCGCTGCTGCCACCCCCTGCCGGGGGACCGGATTGTGGGTATTGTCACCACGGGCAAGGGCGTCACCATCCACACGATTGACTGCGAGACGCTGGAGACCTTTGCGGACACGCCCGAGCGGTGGCTGGACGTCGCGTGGGCCGAGGGCCCCGACGCGCCGGAGGTCCACATCGGGCGCATTGCTGTGACCATAGCGAACGAGCCGGGGACCCTGGGCACGCTGTCTTCTGTCATCGGCAAGAGCGGGGGGAACATCACGAACCTGAAGATCACCAACCGCTCTCAGGACTTCTGGGAGATGACCTTAGACGTCTATGTGAACGACACAAAGCACCTAAAGGACATCATCGCGGCCCTGCGCGCCACGCCCTGCATCGCCTCCGTTGAGCGCACGAAGGGGCGCTAATCCTTATCGTCCCGGATGATGCCAAAGACGGACTCGGCAAGGTCTGTGAACATTTTGTCTGCGTTCTGCACGCTGATCTTGAGGCCCTGTTCCTCCCCATTCTTGTCTTGGCGCGACCAGACCCCGCCACCCCATCCGCCGTCCTTGGCTGTGAGTTCATACATGGGCTTGGACAGGTCCTGCGAGACAGGGATGAGTTGGTTAAAGTCCTGTATGCCAGCGAGGTGGTATGGAGTGTAGAGTCACATCCGAAGCGCAACGGTTTGGTTTAAGCCCTTCATAAACGCCTGGAACTGGGTTTGCCAGCCCAGGCATTTGCGGGGCAGGTCGCCGCGTTAGGCGGCCGATCTGGTTTTCCACTGCACCTTTTTGCCATGAGGCGTAGGCATCGCAGCGCTCTTCCTCGGTGATGTGTGAGCATGTCTTTCCCATGGCAACGCCTTTCTATGGCGTTGCACTCCGTTTGTGAATTTGGGGGGTATCACCCTAACAGGCGATCTCTATAGGGAAGGCAAACAGTACACACTCAAGAACCCCCGTAACGTGCGCGTTCTCCCTTCAGATCAAGAGGCCGAATAGGGCTACCTCTTCTCCCGCAGGAGGCGGGCCTTGGAGCGGGCCCAGTCCCGGGCCTTTGCGCTCTGGCGCTTGTCGTGGAGCTTCTTGCCCCGGCCCAGGGCGATGGCCAGCTTCGCTATGCCCCGGTCGTTAAAATACAGCCGCAGGGGCACAATCGTGTAGCCCGCCCGCGCCACGGCCCCGGACAGGCGGTCTATCTCCCGCTGCTTGAGCAGCAGCTTGCGCGCACGGCGCGGCGCGTGCTGCAGGTGCGCCCCGGCCTGCGCGTACTCCGCGATGTGCGCGTTCAGCAGCCACAGGGCCCCCCCCTTCGGGGCCACGTGCGCCTCCGCCAGGTTCGCCTGGCCAAGGCGCAGACTCTTCACCTCGCTCCCCGTGAGCAGCAGGCCCGCCTCCAGCGCATCCTCCAGGGTGTACTCGTGCCGTGCGCGGCGGTTGTCCGCCACCACGCCCGTTGTGATGAGGCCGTGCTTCTTGCGCTGCGCCATGGTGCGCCGAGTGTGCCCCAGCTTTGGGGGGAAGGGAAGCGTATGTCGCCCCTCACATCCCGCCTACCAAGCCGTCCAGGGTGGCGCGGGTGGCGGGGCCGGGGAGCACCAGGGGCAGGCGGACCTCTGGCCCGCACAGGCCCATAACGGACGCCGCGTATTTGACGGGCGCGGGGGAGGTCTCAGCGAACAGGGCGCGGGCGAGCGGCGCCAGGGCGTCGCGCGCGGCGGCGAAGGCGGCCATGTCCCCCCCAGCCCAGGCGTTGTGGAGCGCGGCGCTGACCTCGGGCAGGAGGTTGGCCACGACGGAGATGCACCCGTGCCCGCCCTGGGCCAGGAAGCCGGGGGCGGTGTCGTCGTTGCCGGACAGCTGGATGAACGCGTCCCCGCACGCCGCGCGCACCTGGGGCACGCGGGCGAGGTCTCCGGTGGCGTCCTTCACCCCCACGATGCGGGGGCAGTCTGCGGCCAGGCGCGCGAGGGTCTCCACGGACATGTCCACAACGCAGCGGCCGGGGATGTTGTAGACCACGATGGGGATGGCGCACGCGTCGTGGATGGCGCGGTAGTGCGCGTAGAGCCCCTCTTGCGTGGGCTTGTTGTAGTACGGCGTGACGATAAGGGCCCCGTCCGCCCCGGCCTCCTGCGCGTGGCGGGTCAGGGCAATCGCCTCCGCCGTGCAGTTGGAACCCGTGCCGGCGATGACGGGGATGCGCCCTTTGGCGACCTCCACCACCCGGCGGACAATGGCGCGGTCCTCCTCGTGGCTCAGGGTCGGGCTCTCCCCCGTCGTGCCGCAGGGGACAAGGCCGTGCGTGCCCGCAGCGATCTGCCGCTCCACGAGGCGCTCCAGCGCGCCCCAGTCTATCTCTGTTGCGCCCGGGCCCGCAAAGGGCGTGATGAGGGCCGTGATGGAGCCGTGGAAGAGCATGACAGGGGTCCCTTTGTGCGCTAGGATGCCCCCATGTCTACCGCCTTTCCCGGGCCGCGTCAAAGCGCCTGGGCCCGTTGGGTTCCCTGGTTCGCCGCAGCGCGCATTGTGCTGGCCGCGCCGGTGACAGCGTACTACGGCTACCTGGCTTTCGCGGTCCTGTTCGTATTTACCGATCGGACCATTAAATGCTGGGGCTATGTGTACCCCGAGCCGTGGCACTGCGCAGATGGGGCGTTCGGGGGCATAGGGGTCCTGGCCCCCGCGGCGGCCCTGACCTTCGCGGGCCTGGCGGGGATGTGGATCACCTTCCTGGGCGGGCATATCCTGCGGCGGCGGAGGGGGTGGTTGTCGTGGGTCACCATCGCCCTCATCGCCTGCGGGATCACCGCGACGGCGTATGTGAGCGTGTGGATCGCACCAAAGGCACAGTGGCAAGACCTGGGGGTTCTTCTGGCGTTCCTGGGCATCCCCTGGGCCCTGTCCGCCTACGGCGCGTGGCACATTCGCCTGTTCCTGCGCGCGCCTGTGGGGGGGCGGACAGATGGCTAAGGCGCTTTGGAATCTTGCGATTTCTTACGTCTGCGCACCAGGGGGCTGCGGCGCCCTGACTCGGGCCCTTGTGGTCGGGGTACCAGTCACGATCTTCTACGGCGTGTTCGCGGCAATCTTATCCTTGGACTTTGCGGCCGCGACTTGGCGATTCCTGGGCCACGCCATACAGGACCCAGGCCTCCTGACCTGGTGGCGCATCAAATACATCTTCAAGCATGAGGTACTTCCTCTCTACCTCCCGGCAGCCCTGGCCACCCTGGGCATCGCGGGCATGTGGTTCGGCATCATCGCGCGGCCCTGGCTCGCGTCGCGGTGGCGGGGCTGGGCGTCATGGCTGGCAATCGCCCTCATCGCGTGCGGTGTGGCGGCCGTGATTGCTGGTCAGAACATTATACTGGATATGTACCCTATATGGCGCCCTGATGGAGAATCGCATTCTGATCTGATATTCATTTTGATATATATTTCTATCGTGCCATGGATCCTGGCCGCCTGGGGCCTGCGCCACATATGGCTGTTCTTGCGGGCCGGGCTGGGCGTCAAAGGCCCTGCCAGCGCCCAAAGCGGTGGATGACTGCGCCGCACCCCCTCGCGGCCGCGGGGGCGGGGGGGTAGTCTGAGGCCCGTGCCCCTTCGAGTTCTCCGCGCTCTGGCCGCCGTAGCGCTGCTCCTCCTGAACGCCTGGCCTGCAGGGGCCCAGGGCCCGGCGGCGCTCGTCCTGGATGCGGACGCCCTGACCTACGCCCAGGGGGCGGACGTCATCACGGCGCGGGGGGACGTGGTTGCCACCTACGCGGGCTACCGCCTCACGGCAGACGAGGTGACCTACACCCGCGCCCCACCTGGGCAGGTGGCCGCCCGGGGGAACGTGGTCCTGACCACCCCGAAGGGGGATGTCCACCGCGCGGACGCCTTCACCCTCTCGGGCGACATGCGTGAGGGCGTGGCCACGGCCCTGGACAGCACCCTGGCCGACGGGGCCCGGGCCTGGGCCGACGCGGGCCGCAGGGCGGGGGAGCGCATCACCCTGTCCGGCGCGACCTACACCCCCTGCCCCGTCACCTGTGATGCAGACCCCACCTGGCAGATAGACGCGGCGGAGGTGACGCAAGACCAGGCGGCCCACACCATCACGTACAAGAACGCCCGCCTGGCCTTCTTCGGCGTTCCGGTGCTCTACACCCCCTACTTTGCCCACCCGGACGGGAGCGTGCGGCAAAAGAGCGGCCTCCTGACCCCCAGCTTTGGCTACGCGTCAGACCTGGGGGTTCAGGCCACGGGGCAGTACTACTGGGCCATTGCGCCAGACCAAGACGCGACCATCGGTACAACAATTATGACCAGGAAGAACCCGCTGGCCCTGGCGCAGTGGCGCAAGGCCTGGCACAACGCGGTCTTGGCCCTGGACGGCTCCCTGACCCGTGATGCGCGGGAGAGCGCCCCGCCGGGGCGCGGCAAGAACTGGCGCGGGCACCTGTTCGCCGACGGGCAGTGGGACATCACCCCACAGTGGCGCGGGGGCGTGGAGGCCCGGCTTGTGACGGACGACCGGTTTCTTGCGCGCTATGACATAGACGAGGACGCGGAGGTCTTGACCAACACGCTCTACGCCGAGCGCCTGTCCGGGCGGGACTACGCCGTCATCCGAGCGATGGACTTCCGAGACCTGCGCGTGGGCAGCACCGTGGACCAGCCGAGCCTCTTGCCCGAGGCGCGGGCGCGTATCCTGGGCGAGGCTGGGGGCATGCCCTTCCTGGGTGGGCGCTGGGGCATGGATGCGTCCTTCCTGGGGCTGTACCGCAGCGGTGCGGAGCAAGACATGCGCCGGGCTTCGGTGACCGCGGAGTGGGTCGGGCGGCAGATCACAGACGTGGGTCTCGTGGCGGACTGGCGGGCAGCGGTGCGGCAAGACCTATACTACGTCCTGGACTACGCCGGGAGCGGGCAGAACACAGAGTACACGCGCGGGCGCTTCTTTCCGCAGGCGCACTTCCAGGCGTCCTATCCCCTAGCCCGCCCCATCGGCACCTCCGGCACGCGGGCCACTGTGGCCCCGGTGACGGCCCTGACCCTGGGCGGAAACGTAAACGAGGGCGCGCCCATCCCCAACGAGGACAGCCAGGACGTCCAGCTGGACGCCACGAACCTCTTTGCCCCCAGCCGCTTCCCCGGCCTGGACCGGGTAGAGAACGGCGCGCGCGCGACCTATGGCCTGCGCATGGGCGCCCACGGCGCGAGCGGGGCCATGGCCACGGGCTTTCTGGGGCAAAGCTACCGCTTTTCAGAGGACGTCGGCCTGTTCCCCGCCGGGTCTGGCCTGGAGCACCAGGCCTCAGACGTCGTGGGGCAGGTCGCCCTGCGCGACCCGGCGTCCGGTGGGGTCCTGCCCGGCGCATGGGAGGTGGACTACCGCTTCCAGCTGGACAGCCGCTCTATGGCCAGTCAGCGGCAGGAGGTGGACCTATCCGCCGGCTTTGGGCCGGCCTCTGTGGGCACGCGCTACCTCTTCTCCCGCGCGGTGGGGGGGACCGGCCTCACCGGCAGCCGCGAGCAGGTGGAAGGCTGGGCCCACTACCAGGCCACGCCAGAGTGGGGCCTGGGCACCCGCGCGCTCTATGACCTGGTCGCAAAGGGCGGGGGCCTGCGCGAGGCAGACCTCGGCGTCACCTACACCGGGGCCTGCACCTCTTGGTCCCTGACGTTGGAGCGCAACCTGACAAACAACCTCTCCGGGAAAAACGGGACCACGGTCCTGTTCCGCTTTGGCCTCAAAAACCTGGGCGGCCTATCGGGCAAGGGCTAGGCGCCGCCCGCGCCCCGCCCTATATGCCCTTCATGGCGCGGCGCGTGGTCCTTGCCCTTGTGTGCCTTGCGGCCCTCCTGGGCACCCCCTTCCGCGCGGCGGAGACAGGAGGGGCAGCAGACATGGACCCACGCAACACAGCCATTTTCGCCGGGGGCTGCTTCTGGTGCCTGGAGTCTGCCCTGAAGGGCCAGCCCGGCGTCGTGGACACAGAGGCCGGCTACGCCGGGGGCCACACGCAGGCCCCCACCTACGACCAAATCTCCACAGGCCGCACCGGGCACGCGGAGGTCGTGCGCGTCACCTTTGACCCCGTCGCCACCTCTTACGCCGCCCTGGCGGACGCCTTCCTCACCAAGGCCCACGACCCCACGCAGAAAAACCGGCAGGGCGTGGACGTGGGGCCGCAGTACCGCTCGGCCCTGTTCCCCCTGGACAGTGCGCAAGAGACCCAGGCCCACGCGGCCATAGAGCGGGCCCGTGCCGCCTGGCCCCGGCCCGTGGTGACGACCGTGGAGGCCGCCCCGGCCTTCTGGCCCGCCGAGACGCACCACCAAGACTACTACGCGAAGTGGGAGGCCACCCACGGCCGCCCCCACCCCCGCGCCGCCGCAAAGTCGGGGCGATAGGGCCCCACTCATGCGCCAGGCGGGGCGAGGACTCTTCGTGTTGTCTAGCGCCCGGGGGGCACGGAAACGTCTTTTTGGCCATGGCGCGGCACAGGATGGCGATCAAAGACCAGATCTCCCGCTAGAGGGCATGCTTCAGGATCCAAAATGGCTTTGCATGCGCCTTTATAGTATAGAAATTTGCATCCAGAACTATCCCTAAGCAGGGCCTCCAGGTCGCCGGGATCCGCCAGGCTCTGGCGTCGCTCTTTGAGGGTGCCGAAGGTTTTCTAGATAGGATTAAGGTCCGGTGAATAGGGCG